>Ga0074044_10001560_pt1 | contig 20605 bp, 23 predicted proteins | sample BogForMeECP23OM1_FD_94443 | JGI IMG/M metagenome (GOLD analysis project Ga0074044, IMG submission 94443) | Bog forest soil microbial communities from Calvert Island, British Columbia, Canada - Bog Forest MetaG ECP23OM1 | ecosystem: Environmental > Terrestrial > Soil > Wetlands ...
ATGGTCCCTCAAACGGTCTGCAATAGATTGATTTTAAAGCGGAAGTGGTGGAACTGGCAGACACACCATCTTGAGGGGGTGGCGCCGAAAGGCGTGGGGGTTCAAATCCCCCCTTCCGCACCAAATTTGCCACCGGCCACTATCCACCCCACGAGATGGTTATGCCCCCGGCGACGATGAGTGCGCCGCCGATCAGAATCGGCAGCGTGGGGGCCTGGCCGAATCTTACTCGGGCTACGATCTGTGCCAGCAGGAAAAAAAGCACGACGTAGACGCCAAGCAGTTTGCCGAACTCCCAGCGTGGGGCGTTGACGACCAGCCCATAAGCCGCGAGCGACACCGCTCCCACCACAAATGCGAAAGCGCGGCTCATCCCGGAAGCACGATAGAGCGCGGACTGAAAGCACGAGTCGCCGTAAGCTTCCAGGAACGCGGCGATCGCCAGAAGGAAGAGCGCACCGCTGCGGTGCGCGACGATGTGATTGAGCAAGTCTCTCATAGGCCGCAAGTGTCCCGTCATCCTAACAGGAAAGGCGGCTTCGTCGGGCCCTTTCCGTTTCTAGGTACAATAGAAAAATTCGATTGGACGGTGCGACTACGGCACATTAGCCTCGCTGGTTGGGGCGGAATCGTTCCTGGGTGACAATCCCAGAGCGCGACAGTTCGAGGGGCGGAAGGGTATGAAGCTCGCCGGTTTCTTATTGCTGCTGGCAGGATGGGCGATTGTGATGTCCGCCCTTGCCTTGCTGCCTTCGGCCGCCCCGCGCACCACGTTCGCGCTCGCCGGCATGGCAGTGGAGTTGCTCGGCCTCGCGCTCGCGGTCCGTTCTCATCTCGTGCTGGAAGCGGAAGGAGAGTGACCCTCTCCGTGGCTCCTTCTCTCGTCTCTCTCTCGGAAGTCTCAGCGCTCCTCTGCTTTCTCCTCATCCTTCTTGTACCGTTCGCGGGCGTCGGGGTGGCGCTGATCAACTGCGGCCTGGGGCGAGCGCGCAGCGCAGCCCACGCCATGCTGGCGGCTCTCTGCGTAACGGCGGTAGCGGCGATTGTGTATGTGATCGTCGGTTTCGCATGGCAAGGAGCGGCCGGCCGGCCTGAACACGCCATCATCGCCGGAGGAAAAGCGTGGGGATGGATTGCGGCGGAACCGTTCTTCCTGCGCGGGCTGCGGCTCGACCTTTCTCCGGCTGCGCTGGTGGTATTGCTGCAACTCTTCAGTGTGGGGCTGGCGGGGCTGATTCCACTCAGCTCGGGCGCGGACCGCTGGCGGCTAGGCGCGACGTGTGCCTCGACTGCACTGCTCGCCGGTTGCACCTATCCGCTATTCGCACACTGGGCATGGGGCGGCGGATGGCTGGCGCAACTCGGCTCCAATTGCGGACTCGGCCGCGGCTTCCTCGACGGCGGTGGCTCGGGCGCGATTCAAGTGACGGGCGGACTGACCGCACTATCGATCACTTGGATTCTCCGCCCCCGGCGGGGAAAGTTTTCCGCCGAGGGACTGCCCGCCGCGCTTCCCGGGCACAGCGCGGTGCTGGTTCTGCTGGGCTGCCTGTTCGCGTGGATCGGATGGGTGGGGTTGAACTCTGGCGGTGCGATTCTGTTCTTGGGCGTGGAGCCGGCGCGCGTTGTATTGATCGCCATCAATACTACATTGTGCGCGGCGGCTTCCGGGTTGACGACGGTAGTGGTGACGCGTGTCCGGTTTGGCCGGCCCGATGCGTCGCTGAGCGCAAATGGGTGGGTCGCGGGGTTGGTGGCGAGCAGTGCAGCGGCCGCGTTCATGAAACCAGCAGCCGCGATTATTGTGGGTGGGGTTGCGGGCATCGTGGTTCCGTTGGTTGCCGATTTGCTTGAATTCCAACTTGGGGTTGACGACCCCGGCGGCGCCATTTCTGTGCATGCTGTCGGCGGGCTCTGGGGGTTGCTGGCGGTAGCGCTGCTAACGGATGCGGGCGCGCCAGGGAGATCGAGCGGGCAGTGGCTGGCGCAACTGGCGGGAATGGCGACGCTGCTGGGTTTTGTCTTGCCGCTGTCCTATGGATTGAACTGGCTGCTGGATCGTGTCTATCGGCAACGCGTGGAGCGTGAAGGCGAGTTGCAGGGAATGGATCTGTACGAACTGGGCGCCGGTGCGTATCCGGAATTCGACATCCATGGCGATGAGTTCCTCCCGCGGTGACCTCAGTCCCTAACAAGTTGCGGAAGCACTCGGTTCTAAACGTGGCCGAAGGTCTCACGTCTCCACAAAGAGTCGCGGTGGCCTTGACCGATGGGAGGGCGGATGTCAAACTCTTGTTGGGAAAAGAAGATATTTCGCGGCGCGGTTTTCCCCTCCGCAGGGCGTTCGCCGTACAAGAAACGTAGAGTGGGATCGCATTGATTCCAGAGAGATCGGGATTTGAATCGGGTTGCGGCCCGAAGGGAGTTTTCTTGCAATGACCATTTTGATTACATTGATTCATGTTATCGTTTGTTTCTTTTTGATTGCGGTCGTGTTGCTGCAGAGCGGAAAGAGCGGCGACCTGGCCGCGGCTTTCGGCGGTCAGGGCAGCCAGACAGCGTTTGGTCCGCGGGGCGCGGCTTCGGTTCTTTCCCGGGCGACGACTTGGTCCGCCATCATCTTCATGCTCACGTCGATCACGCTTTCGATCTTTGCAGCGCGACGATCGGGGCCAACGTCCGTGCTTTCGGGAGTGAAGCCGACGCAGACGAAGTCGCAGCCAACGACTCCGGTCGCGCCGTCCGCACCGCCGACCGTTCCGCAAAACCAGGCGCCGACACAGAAATAGAGTAGGTCTCAAATCGCAGGTTAAATCCTCGGTCGCGGAGTGTTACACCAGGAAGGGATTCTCTTCCCTTTCCTCTCCTATGGTTGTTCGGGGGCCGTGGCCTGGAATGACGACGGTATCGTCGGGCAGGGTGAGGACGCGGTCGTGCAGGGAGCGCATGATTTTCTCGAAGGATCCTCCGGGGAGATCGGTGCGTCCGATGCTGCGGGCGAACAGGGTGTCGCCGGCGATCAGTAATTTTTCCGCGGGAAAATAGAGGCAGACGCTGCCCTCGGTGTGGCCGGGAGTGTGGAGAACGTTGGCTGTCAGGTTACCCGTCCGCAACGATTCACCATCTGCGATGCTCGCTTCGATGGCAACCGCGCCCGGCGCGGCCATGCCGAGCCAGGAAGCCTGTACGTCGAGCATTTTCAGCAGCGCGTAGTCATTCTGGTTGAGCAGGATTGGCGCGCCCGTCAGCGCGCGCAGCTTCATGGCTCCGCCCACGTGATCGATGTGGGCGTGGGTGATGACGATCTGCTTCACTTGCAGCTTGTGCTGGCGGATGATTGCTAGAACGTCTTCAATGTCGTCGCCGGGATCGATGACCATGGCTTGGTGCGTGGTCTCGTCGCCGATGACGGAGCAGTTGCATTGCAGCGGGCCTACGGGAAGGATCTTGTGGATCATCGCTTCATTTTCGCTCAGGGCGCGACAATTCGCCACTTCGCCAGACTAGTCTGGCGCTCATCTAGTAGGCTGCGGAAAAACTCGGCCTCGCGCCTGATTTTGGGTGGCGCAGCGCTTCAGCGCTGCGGTAACCGCTTTGTTTTCACTTCGGCTTTTAGCCGCTGAGGTTACACTCTCTGCTCGGAAGCCAGTTTTTCAGCAACCTGCTAGGGTACCCCCCCCGAGTCGGAGGGTGTCGGCAACCCGCCCATAATTGTACGTACAGTGTTTCGCGTGAATTGGTGGGCTGGCGTCAAGGCACGGGAGGCGTAGGGGTCCTTCGATCCCGCAGAGCGATCCGCTTCGCGAATCGTTCTGCTTCGCTCAGGACGACAGCGTAGATTTATGCTTCGGAACTAGCGGAACACACCTCACTACGATGCCGTCGCGATCTGTCCTGATCTCTGATCGGAGCGGAAGCGCAGGAGGGCTGCGATGTTGCCGGCACGATCCAGATCGGTGTGGTCCTTTAGATAGAACAATTCGATGTCCCGGCGGATGGCGATGGGGATGATGGCGTCGCAGACGTCGGTGAGTTCGCGAGTGGGTTTTCCGCAAGCGACGCACGAGGGGACCAAGTGGACATTGAGGTGGCCGCAGTTAAGGCACTCGACCGCTCGAGCAGAATAGTTTTCGGTGAGGAAGATGCTCTGCACTTCCCCGGCTTCCAGCGCTTGCAGGACGCGGCGGAGGCCGGTGACACCGCGTCCGTTGGACTTGGCGAAATCCAACGCTTCGCTGACTTTGGTAGAGGCGCGTTTGGCGATCCATTGATTGAGAACGGCACCGGCATGATCGCGAATCTCTTCATTCGAGACGCTGGCTACGTCGGCTGAGAATCGGCCAATCAGCCGCTGTTTGACGTAAGGGTGGAGGTGGGATTCAAACTCGGACCAGTTGGCATCCTGGCAACCGACGATGAGCCGCTCCCAGATGCCCTTCTCAAAGTCAGTCCGCAATCGTTCGGAAACTGCCTTGAAGTGCTGGAGCGCTTCCTCGGAGACGCGGCGTTCGGCATGGCCGCCTTCATAGCCGTTGTAGCCGTAGCTGGAGGCGTTGCGCGAGAGCATGTGGACAATGGCTCCGCGCTCGCGCAGGTCGTCAAGGCGAAGATCGAAGAAACGGGCGCGCTGGCGGTCGACCACGGCCACCGAGAGCGCGGGCTGGGCTCCGAGCAAAGCGGCCAGCGGTTTCAACTGAAAGCGAGGCTGGAGATAAATCTGGGTAGCTACGAGATGCGGGGGCAACTCGTACTCCTTCCAGAAATTCTGAGCGGCGCAGGCGAAGATCGCCCTTCCGCGGGCATGGCCGCGCAGGTTGGTGGCCAGATCGAGCACGCGATCGAGGTCGGCGTGAAGGGATCCGTTCTTGCCGCTCGCGGCAGCACTTTTCAGGGCCTGCTTCACGATATCTTTGGCGACGATCGCCTCGCGCCGATGGGAACGATCCTGGGGAGGATCGGGCTGAAAGTAAAAACTGAGGGCGCACGCCCCTTTGGTTTCGTCCGCTTGAAATGCCGCCAACTCACGGATTTCGTCCTGGGTCATCATCGCGACGCTCCTTGTATGTTTAGATTCGAGTTTTGACTAAGAGTGCCTGGGGAAATTCGCTGGCTATGGAAGGCGCGCGGCGAACGCAGTCGCGCGCCCGCTGAACGGACTCGCGTACCGCCTCCGGATGCAGGCCGGTGATGGCGGCAATTTCGCCGAGGGAAAAGCCCTCGATACCGTAGAGAAGGAAAGTTTCGCGGTCAGTGCGGTCGGCGCCGCGCAGTGCGGCTTGCACCAAGGCGATCACTTCGTCGGAATAGGCGACCTGTTCAGGAGTGGACACGCGGCGATCGGGGATGGCGCTTTCGCGGGTCCAACCCTCGTCGGGCTGATGGAACTGAAGGCCGGCCTCGTCGGAGGCTTCGACATTTTGCCGGCGGCGACTGTCTTCGAGATGGACGGGAGACTCCAATTCGTGGAGGCGCGCCGTCATCTCGTTCATGGCTTGCAGGGCAAGGCGGTAAAGCCACGGTTCGAGCGACAATTTTTCCGGACGGTCGTGGTCCCCGAGAGCCCGGGCGATGACCTCGTCCACGACCTCGGGGGTGGAGAGGCCGTCCTCAAGAATCTCCTCGTCGGCGCGGCGGAAATAGAGTTCGCGGTCCACGAAGCGTTCGAGCCGCGCGAGATTCGCATTCACATAGGAGCCGATGTCGTCGGCGGAAATGGTGGGCGGCAAAACCGCCGCCAGCGTCTGCTCGAAGGGAACGCCGGGTTCGGGAGATTCCTGTGGTCCTCCGCGCCAGCGACGCCATTTGTGGCTGGAGCGCAGCAGTTCCTTATGCCGGCCGATCTGCTGGATGAGTTCGTCAAAGGCAGCCTTGATGGCGGCGGTGGCGCTGGGAGCTTTGGCCTGGGCGGCAAGTTGGCCGGAGGGCAAGCGCAGATTCAAGGAGACGAGCGTTCCCTCGCGCGCTGAATTCTGATCGATGACGGCTTTTAGATGGACCAGTTCGGGCCGGAAGACCTGCAGACGCTTTTGGATTTTCTCGGTCTGGTGGCTGATTTCTTTTTCGATGTCGGGAGTTTTGTGGACCTTGTAACTGACATGAACGTTCATTGTCCAAGCCTCGAACGCGGATAAAAACCCGTGAAGCGGCGGTCCCTATAAGAGAATTGTACACCCGGTGGGAAGAGCGCAAGTGTGGGGACGGGGCTCTGCCCCGTCCAGGCGGGGCGAAGCCCCGCCTCCACGCGGCCGCGATTTCCCCTAAACCGAGTCCTCGGTCAACGAGGGCGGCCTTGGCCGGGCGCCTGGAACGGGCGAGGCGCCCGTTACTCCACCACCTGCAGCAGGCGGGCGATACCTTCGCGAAAATCGGCTGGTTCGGTGATCAGGCTCAGCACGAGATGGCCTTCGGTTGGAAAATCGTAGAAGTGGCCGGGATGCACGATCACACCCATCTTGCGCAGGAGATCGACGGCCAGATCTTCGTCAGTTCCAAGCGCGGGGACCCGCAGAACAGCGTACCATCCGCCTTCGACTTGCAATCTGGCGCACGAGGGACGGCCTGCGAGTTGGGCATCAAGTTCCGCGAGATTCACACGCACGCGGTCCAGAAGAATGGGCTGGACCTGTTTGCGCTGATCGAGCAGCACGGGGGCGGCAAGCTGGACGGGAGCATTCATGGAGAGATAGGTGTCGGCGATGATTTCGAGGCGTGCGCCTGCTTCCGCGACCATTGTTTCCGGGCCGCTGGTGGCTACCCAGGCAAGTTTCATCTGCGGGAGAGCGGAAATCTTGGAAACTCCGCTGAGCGTGAAGGTGAGCGCATCGGCGTTGGTCACGAAACTGTTGCGCGGCACGCCGTCGTGCGAGTAATCGAGAAAAACTTCGTCCACAATCAGACCCAGACCGTAGTCGCGGCAGAAAGCGTTGAGCGCCTGGGCCTCCGCAGCCGAAACGTAGGAGCCGGTTGGGTTGTTGGGATGGACGAGGATCACGGCTCGCGACCGCGCAGTGGCTGCTTTGTAGAGCGAATCGAAGTCGATTTGCCAACCGTGATCGTAGAGCAGTGGATAGGAAACTAGTTTAACGTCGGCCAGATCGGCGAGAAACTCGAACAACGGGTAGCTCGGTTTGGGCACAAGGATCTCTTCGCCGGGATTGCAAAGCAGGTGGAAGACGTACGAGTAGGCTTCGCTGGTGCTGGTGGTCAGAATCAGGCGCTCGGGATGGAGATCGAAAACCTCGTGCGACTCGCGATAGTAGCGGCACACGGCTTGGCGCGCTTCGAGCAGACCTCGGGGCTGGGGGTCGTAATGCATCGCTTCAGGATTCGCCAGCGCGGCGAGCACGATTTCAGGATCGGGGCGGACGCCGGCTTCGGTCGGGTTCGAGACCGTGAGATCCAGAATTTCCTGCCCCGACACGCGCGCTTCCTCGATCGCGCGCGTGAGAGCGTTTGGACTGAGGCGCCAGTTGGTGCGGTGCGAGAACATGGCGTTAGTGAATGGCGAGAGTAGCAGGTCAGATTGGGCGGCGACAAGGTCCGGGGAGCGGCATCCGCGTACTCCACGTTCGCGGAATGAGGCCTGCGGAGCTTCGCTCCGCTTGGACGGGCGAGGGCGCCCCTCCCTCCACAAACTAATTCCTACTTCGCGAAGGCTTCTTTATTCACCACGTACGGCATCTTCGTGACGTCGCCGCCGTAGTTCCCTTCCAGCACGTCAATCAACCCTTGCACGCAGCGGCCGGCCATGCCTTTATCGGGATCGGACGACAAGCGGGTGATGCGCGCGGCGCTGGCGAAATGCGGCAGGAGGCGGCAACGATCGGCGATGGCGGGATCGCGCAGCAGAGAATCGGCGGGCAGAGGCTCGGTCGCGTAAACATCGAGAGCGGCGCCGGCGATCCAGTTCTCTCGCAAAGCGCGCGCCAGGGCCACTTCGTCCACCACCGGACCACGCGAGGTGTTCACGATCAGGGCGGTGGGCTTCATCATGCGCAGCGTGGTTTCGTTGATCAGGTGATAGGTGGGCGTGGCGCTTTCGCCCTCGCGCAGCAAGGGAACGTGCAGGCTGATGAAGTCCGCGCTGCGCAACGCTTCATGCAACGTGGTGTAACGAATGGTGGCTCGCTCGCGGCTGATGCCACGCTGGAAGCGCAGATCTTTCACTTCCTGGATGGCCTTGATGTATTCGTGGTTTTCATAGGCGGGATCGAAGCACAGGATGTTCATGTCGAATCCGGCGCACTTTTTGATGAAGGCTTGGCCGATGCGTCCGGTGCCGATTACGGCTACCGTTTTCCCGGTGACTTCGTCGCCCAGAAACGGCAGGTACGGGTGCCAGTAGCCCCAGCGATTTTCGCGGGTCAGATGTTCGGCGGGCCAGAGCTTGCGGGCCAGCGTGCCCAGCAGGAAGAAGGCGAACTCGGCGGTCGCTTCGGTCAGAACGTCGGCGGTATGGGTGAACGGGACTTTGTATTTGTTGGCATCGGCGCGGTTGATGTTGTCGAATCCGACGGCATATTGCGCTACCACCTTGAGTGTGCCTGCTCCGGCGGCGAAAACTTCGGCATCGATCGGATCGCGCAGCGTGGTGATCAGGCCATCGACGCCGGACTTCACCTTTTCGACGACCAAGCTTTTCGGTGGAGCTTCGGGCTGGGGATAGACTTCGAGGTCGTATCCCTTGTCGCGAAGAATGTTAAGGGCGTCTCCGATGTCGCACGTGGCAAAAACGCGGATTTTCTGGCTCATGGGCTGGAACAGTGTATCGCGAATTGCCGATGGAGGGCGGGTCTAGCGCCGGCGTCCCGGGGGCCACGATGCGCTCGAAGCCACAAGGCCGGCGGACGCCGGCGCTACTCTTATTGCTCGCGTCTTTCGGGGCGTGGAGCGGCGGACGCTGCCTGCGCGTGATGACGGACATCGGCTCCGAGAACCCAGAAAATTACGTCCTCGGAAATGTTGGTGGCGTGGTCCGCTACGCGTTCAAGATTGCGTGCCACCAGGAGTGCATCTAGCGCTTGTTGAGTCACTTGCGGCTGTTCATTCATCTTTCGCACGAGCATGATAAAAGCTTCGTCGCGCATCCGGTCGACGACGTGATCCATTTCCAGCACGGCTTGGGCGAGTTCAGCTTTGCCTTCCACGAACGACTCCAGGGCGCGCCGCACCATGGCGCTGACGGCAGTGGCCATGCGAGCGATATCAACCGGCAACTCGACGGCCGGCAAATCTATCAAATCCATGACGCGCTCGGCGATATTTACCGCCTGATCGCCCACGCGCTCAAGGTCGGCGTTGATCTTGGTCACCGCCAGAATGAAGCGCAGATCCGTAGCCGCCGGTTGCTGGGTGGCGAGGATGTCGAAGGCGAGTTCGTCGATCTCGCGCTCGGCGGCGTTGATCAGGCTCTCGTTTTCGAGGACCAGGCGGCAGCGGGTGAGATCGCGTTCGGTGTAGGCCTGGGTGGCGCGATCCACCGCCAGTTCCGCGAGACCGCCCATGCGGAGCAGTTTCTCGCGGAGATCCTCCATCTGCTGCTGAAAACGGGTGCGCATTCTCCGAAACCTCTTTATCCGAATCTGCCGGTGACGTAGTCTTCCGTCCGTTTGTCGGAAGGATTGGTGAATATCTTTTCCGTCTTATCGAACTCGATCATCTTGCCCAACAGGAAAAACCCGGTGAACTCCGCCACGCGGGCCGCCTGTTGCATATTATGCGTCACAATCACGATGGTGTATTGCTCTTTTAATTGAAAAATCAGCTCTTCGATCTTGCCGGTGGAGATGGGGTCGAGCGCCGAGCAGGGCTCATCCATGAGCAAAACTTCCGGTTGAACGGCGAGAGCGCGGGCGATGCAGAGACGCTGCTGCTGTCCGCCGGAGAGGCTGGCGCCGGATTTCTTGTGGAGATGATCTTTTACTTCGTCCCACAGCGCGGAGGCGTGCAGAGACTTGTGGACGACCTCATCCAGTTGTTTGCGGTTGCGAAAGCCATTCAACTTGAGCCCGGCCGCCACGTTGTCATAGATGGACATGGTGGGGAACGGATTCGGCTTCTGAAATACCATGCCCACGCGGCGGCGCAGTTGGGTGGCCGAGGTTCCGTTATAAACACTGAGATCGCCGATGTGCACCTTGCCATCGACCCGCGCCTCGGGAATGGTTTCGTGCATGCGGTTCAGACAGCGGATGAACGTGGATTTCCCGCAGCCCGAAGGGCCGATGAGCGCGGTCGCGTGGTTGGCGAGCACGGTGATGTTGATGTCGAACAAGGCCTGAGTCTTGCCGTAAAAGGCATTCAGGTGCTCGACTGTAATTCCGACGCCCATAACTGGTTAAGCTCCTACCCCTATGCTCCCGCCAAAGTCCCGTGCCGTACAGCGATGCGAACCGCGGCGACCGCGCTGACGATGAGGATAATCAAAACCAGCGCTCCCGCCCATGCCTGCCGGTGCCATTCGTCGTAGGGCGAGATGGCATAGGTAAAGATTTGCAGCGACAGGGCCGCGGTTGGCTGGTCCATCTTCCAATTCCAGAACTGGTTTCCAAACGCGGTGAACAGCAGCGGCGCGGTTTCTCCGGCAACGCGGGCGAAGGCCAGCATGACGCCGGTGATGACTCCGGAGGTGGCCGTGCGCAGCGTAATCGAGAGCGTGGTGCGCCAGCGGGAAACGCCGAGACCGTAGGCGGCTTCGCGGATAGCCTGCGGCACCAGGAGCAGCATCTGCTCGGTCGTGCGGGCGATGGTCGGAATCATCATGATGGCCAGCGCCACGCCACCGGCCAGCGCCGAGAAGTGTTTCTGGCGCATCACGACGATGCCGTAGGCCACAATGCCGATCACGATCGAGGGCACGCCGTTCAGTACATCGGAGACAAAGCGCACGATGTCGCCATAGCGGTTTCGGCCGTACTCGGAGAGAAAGATGCCTGCGCCGATTCCGAGCGGCACGCCGAGCAGACTGGCAATAGCAAGAATGACCATTGAGCCGACGATGGCGTTCGCCATGCCGCCTCCGGGCTCGCCGACCGGCTTCGGGGTCTGGGTCAGGAAGGCAAGATTGATCGACCCGATGCCTTTATAAACCAGATAGGCAAAGATGGCGAAGAGCGGCAAAAGCACGAGGAGGACCGTCAGCACGGAGACGCCTGTCATCACGTGGTCCGTCACACGCCGCCGCAAGCTGATGGGCGGAACGCTGAATGCCGTCGTATTGGAATTCGTGTCAGGCAATGCTTCTTGCCGGTTGGCCTCGAGTAACGCTCCACACCAAAAACCGTGCCAGCGCGTTGACCACAATGGTGACAAAAAACAGCGCCAAGCCGATCTCGATCAATGCCGAAAGATACAGATCGCCGGTCGCTTCCGTGAACTCGTTGGCGAGTACGCTGGCCATGGTGTATCCGGGAGCAAACAACGATTTGGCAATTTCCGGACGGTTGCCGATGACCATGGTGACCGCCATGGTTTCGCCGAGCGCGCGGCCCAGACCCAAAATGATGGCGCCCACGATTCCGGCCCGCGCATTGCGCAGCACGCCCATGCGGATCATTTCCCAGCGCGTTGCACCCAGCGCCAGCACCGCTTCCCGCTGATGCTGCGGAACGACGGTGAGCACTTCGCGGGTGATAGACGAGATGATGGGAATGATCATGATCGCCAGAATGACGCCCGCGGCTAACATGCCGATGCCGTAGGGCGGTCCGCTGAACAGGGTCGTCCAGCCGAGTGTCTGGGCAAGAAACGGCTGCACATATTCGCGGAGGATCGGCACCATCACGAAGATTGCCCAAAGTCCGTAGACCACGCTGGGGATGGCGGCCAGAAGTTCGGTGGTGAAAGAGAGAATCCCGCGCAGACGGATCGGGCACATCTCGGTGATGAAGACCGCCACGCCAACAGACAACGGCACAGCGATGACCACCGCAAGCAGCGAGGACACGATCGTGCCATACATGAACGGCAGCGCGCCGTACTGATCCTCGACCGGGTTCCAGTCCGATTGACCAAAGAACTTCCAGCCAAAAGCATGCCAGGAGAGCTCGGAGCCCACCACCAGTTGGTAAACGATCAGGCCCAGCAGGGCGACGACCGCAACGCCGCAAAGACGCATCGCCCAGCCAAAAACCACATCGGGGACTTCGCTGACTTTCCCGTGCAACAGCGGCGTCGTTCTGGCTTCGATTTTCAGGGCGGCCTTTGACCCTTGCTCGGGTGGCCCGTGCTCCGGTTCGGGAGCGTTGAAACGCGGCCGGGGCAGGGCTTGATTAGACATTCCGTGCTGAGGCTATCAGACGGTTGTTACAAATCGGTTAAAAAGCAGTGGATGATAGTGTCCTAATTTGGTCGTTCCACCACCGAGCCACGGAGACACAGAGAAACCCAACTGCTTGGCAGAATCTTTCCATTCTGGCTTTTACAGGTTCAAGATCTTCTCCGTGACTCTGTGGCTCCGTGGTGAAAAAGGCAAACTAGCACACCACCGGGAAGCGTACCAGCTTGCGCGACGCGCCTCGGTTGTGAGATGACTGATCGTTAACATTCGATCGATACCTCATGCCCACCTTTGCCGCCATCGACATCGGATCGAATTCCGTCCGTCTGAAAATTTCGCGCCTGCAAGCCGGGCGGCTGAAGGAAATCCACGAAGACCGCGAAGTTACTCGCTTGGGGGCAGGCGTCTTCAGTGGCGGACTGCTTTCGCCGGAGGCGATGTCGGAAACGGTGCGCGTGTTGCGGCGCTTCAATCGTGCCATTCAGGAATGCGGGACGGATTCGGTAAAGGTGGTGGCCACGGCGGCCCTGCGCGATGCCCGCAATTCACGCATATTTCTGGAGTGGGTACGCTCGACGACGGGCTGGACGATCGAAATCATTTCCGGACTGGAAGAGGCCCGCCTCATTCACCTGGGCATCATCTCCGCTGGCCGCGTGGGCGCGCACAGCGTACTGTTGCTGGACCTCGGCGGCGGCAGCTGCGAGCTCACGCTTTCCCGCGAGGGACAAATCCGGGATACGGTGAGCTTGCCGCTCGGGGCCGTGCGCCTGACCGGCGAATTCCTGCAGCACGACCCGCCGCGCAAGAGCGAACTGAAGCGGCTCCAGGGATTTGTGGCGCGGGAGATTACGCGCATTCAAGATCGAATCAAGTCCGCACGGGTGGGCGCAGTGATCGCCACCTCCGGCACCGCCGCTGCACTGGTGGGCGTCGCCAGCCACCTGGCGCGCCTCAGGAAGCGCCGGCCGGCGACTTACGCTACGCGCGAGATGATACGCCGCATTGCCAACCAGCTCACGCGCCAAACCCTGGAGCAGCGGCGGAAGGTCCCCGGGATCGGTCCGCGCCGCGCTGAAATCATTTGCGCCGGCGCGGTGGTGTGCGCGGAATTGCTGGAGCGCTGTCATCTCGCCGGTTTCCGCTACTCGGTGCTGGGCCTGCGCGATGGCATCCTGGCCCAGATGGCGGCGGAATACGATCGCAGCACGCGATCAGGCCGAGCCATTGAATCGGAGCGGTGGGAGTCGATCAAGCGCGCCGTAGAACATTACCGGGTCGACCTGCATCATGCCTTGCATGTGCGCGACGCGGCACTGTTGCTGTTTTCTTCATTGAAATCGGTACACCAGCTTCCGGCGGAGTATCGCGAATGGCTTTCGGCCGCGGCCATGCTGTACGAAGTCGGCGACTACGTGAACCGCAATGGACACCACCGCCACACTTACTACATCATTGCAAACTCGGAAATTCTGGGATACACGCCACAACAGCGGCGGATCATTGGCTCGATCGCGCGTTACCTGGGGAAGTCGCGCCCCACGCCGGGAGATGGCCCGATGAGTGGCTTGAGCCCCGAGGAGCAGGAAAATGTGGAGAAAGCGTCGGTGCTGCTCCGGGTGGCGCGAGCTTTGAATATGGGGAGGAATCAATCCGTGGGTAAAGTTGGAGTGGCGGCGCGCAGCGGCAGGGTCTCATTGAAACTGGCTCCACGAGGAAAGGCAAGCGTCGACTTGGAGGTATGGTCGATTGAGAAGGACAGATCCTACTTCCGCGAGGTCTTCGGGCGCGAGCTTTCTGTAGCCGCCGCGTGAAGCGCGCGCAAGATACGGGGCGTGATGCACCAGCTCAGCGACCCGGAATTGCGCCGCATTTCGACTTTGGCCACCGCCCCCTTCTTCAGCTCAACCACGGCTTCGCATCCACTGTCGCTGATTACGCGTCCGAGAAATTCCTGCAGGTTGGGATTATGCCCCACCAGCAGGATCGAGTCCTGGCGCGCGTACTTTTCCAGCATCTTCTGAAAATCCGAGAAGCCGGCCTGCGGAGCGAGAGCGTTCTCGATCACCAGTTTGCCTTCGTGCCCCATTTCGTTGCCCACCAAAGCCGCGGTTTGCGTGGATCGCTTTAACGGGCTGGAGACGATGATTTCCACCTGCACGCCGAGCGCAGCCAGGGCGCGGCCGATGTATCCGCACTGCTCGATGCCGTCTTTATCGAGGCCGCGCTTTTCGTCCTTTTTGGCAGTGCTTAACTGCTGCCCGGCGCTGGCGTGGCGCAAAAAATAGAGAAACATTGCGGAGTGATTATTCCTTTCCGATCACAGTTCGGCCGGTCGAAGCTCGTCCGATCGAGGCTCGAGAAGAGCGCCGCGGAACAGCAACCGGAATCTCCTCGGGCGTCTTCGTGCCTTCCGCCAGACCGACGAGAAAATCCTGGGAGCTGAAAGCGGCAGCGCCGCGAGGAGGTCTTTTGCTGCGCCCGCGTGCCGATTGCCAGGGACGCAGGTAGCGGCCGTCCTTTTGGAGAAATCTTGCTTTCACATTGTCGGCGAGGTTCGCCGCCAGAATCTCATGCACCACGCGGTCGCGCAGCAGCGGATTTTTCAGCGGGAACAGGACTTCGACGCGCTCATGCAGATTGCGATTCATCCAATCGGCGCTACCCACGTAGACTTCAGGCTCGCCGCCGTTCTCGAAGTAAAAAATGCGGCTGTGCTCCAGGAACCGGCCCACGATGCTGCGCACGCGGATGCGGTCGCTGATGCCACGAATCCCCGGCCGCAGCGCGCACATGCCCCGCACGAGCAACTCAATTTCCACTCCCGCCTGGGAAGCTCGGTAGAGAGACCGGATGATATTCACGTCGAGCAGGGCGTTCATCTTGGCGATAATGCGCGCCGGATGCCCCAGGCGGGCATGCTCGGCCTCGCGCTCAATCAGGCGCATGGACTTTTCGGCCAAGTCCAGAGGCGCCACCAGCAGCGGCCCGTAGCTGGGGTGCTCGGCGTAGGCAGTCAGAAAACTGAAAACATCGTGCACCGCGCTGGTAATGTCCGGGTCCACCGTGAGCAGGCTGAGGTCGGTATAGATTCGGGCCGTGGTCGCGTTGTAGTTTCCGGTGCCCAGGTGCGCGTACTGGCGGGTTACGCCATCGGGATCGCGCCGCACCAGCAGAGAGAGTTTGCAGTGCGTCTTCAGACCGACCAGCCCGTGGAACACTTGCACGCCCGCATCCTCCAGATCGCGAGCCCAGCGGATGTTCGACGCCTCATCGAAGCGCGCTTTCAGTTCCACGACGGCGGTGACTTCCTTGTGCGCGGCAGCCGCCATCAGAGACGGCACAATCAGGGAATGCTCGCTGGTCCGGTAAAGGGTCTGCTTGATGGAGAGCACGCGCTCGTCTTCGGCGGCCGACTGAATGAAGGATAGGACGGCATCGTAAGAATCGTAGGGATGGTGCAGCAGAACGTCGTGGCGGCGCAACTCTTCAAACAGATCGTGGGACTTGGCGGTCAGACGCAACTCCCGAGGCACATAGGGGCGGTACTTCAAATCCGGCCGCGCCGCTGCGTCGTAAATGTTGAACAGCCGGGAAAGATTCACGGGCCCGTTGACAGGAAAAATCTGCCAGCGGTCAAGCTCGAACACCGTGCACAGACGCTCGATGATCTCGGGGTCGGCCTCGGACTCGATCTCCATCCGCACCGCGTCTCCCTTGCGCCGGTTGTGCAATTCGGCGCGCACCGATTCCAGCAAACTGCGCGATTCTTCTTCCTGCAAATAGAGGTTGCTGTTGCGGGTGACGCGGAAGGCAGCGGAAGAAACGATGTCGTAGCCCTGATACATGCGCACGGCATGGTGCACGACCAGGTCGGCAAGAAAAATGAAATCGATGGTCCCCTGCGACGGCAGGCGGACCAATCGCGGTAGCGCCCGGGGAACGGTTACGACTCCGGTATAAGTGAGCGAAGAGCGGCGGCGGCGGCGCAGCAACAACGCCACGCACAGCGCCTTGTTGATCACACGAGGAAAGGGATGCGCCGGGTCCACCGTGACCGGAGTGAGCAAGGGATCAAGTTCCCGTTCGCAGTAGTCGTCCACGAACGACAATGCCGCCTCATCCAGTTCGTCGATGCCGAGGACGCGAATTCCCTGCTCCGCCAGTTCCGGCCGCAGGCGCTCGTTCCAGCAGGAATATTGTTCTTCGACGAACTCATGCGTGGCGTCTTTGATCAGCTCCCGCTCCTCCACCATGGTGAGCCCGTCAGCAGTGGTGGAGTTGTGGCCATCTTCGAGTTGCTGCAACAGGCCGCCGACCCGGACCTCAAAGAATTCATCCAGATTGTTGGCGGAGATGGCCAGGAATTTCACGCGTTCGAGCAATGGATTGCGGAGATCGCCCGCTTCTTCGAGCACACGCCAATTAAATTTCAGCCACGATGCTTCGCGGTTAAAAAGGGGCGCGCGATTGCTCAGAGTTTGTACAGCCATGTTTTATTAATCCCGATCAACGTACGGATCTTCATGGTAGAGGGGAGTGTTTACTACGTAAGGCATCCGGCCCAAGATAGTATAGCAAGGCCGCAGTGCGCCCCGCTGACTTCGAACTGCGGGCAACTGCTTGGAACTTAGTCTGCGAAGTCGGCTCATCGACCGGGATCCGAACGGGTTGGTATGGCTTTCTTGTAGATGATGGCTTAAGGCATACAAAGGCATTGTTAATTGAGATTATAGCCATTTCGAAAGCCGTATACCTTCATGCCTATGCCGCCCCAGGCAATCTGCCAAATACCACACTCGAGAAACGCCGTTGGGTCCATCTCGGTCCCTTCACTCTCGAAGTCGCCATCGTCTATCCCGGCGTCCTCCGCGAACTTCACTTCGAATTCCGCGAAGCCTCAGCGCTAATGCTAGGGTCCTAACCAGTATCACCCGCTTAGTTCGAAGAGCCCGAAACGGCAGCCAAGGCGCGCGACTGTTCTAGGGGCCGCGACCTCTCATATTCCTCGATTCTCCGTTGGGCCTTCTTCATTTGCTCACCTAGACTCATGGTCCCCGAAGGCGAGGCCGTCGTTTTAGGACGGTCTTCTGCTTCTGCCGAAAGCTTTTCCAGCTTTGCGAGCCGCCGCTCCAGATCCGTGGTCTCGATCGCGCGCATTTGCAAATTCAAAAGGGCGCCAGGCCAGCAGCGATCCTGGGGTTAATCCTGCCGGCGTAAACATCCGCGATCAACCGAGCCACTGTGTCCCGCACCGCAAGCGCATTGTCCAAGGTCGGTAGCGGATCCACGTTTTCGCCGGCAGCGTGGCGATTGCTTCTGCCCCCGATCCGGCCGAGCTCAGAGGCCTTGTTGGGATTGGTGTGGAAAAAGCACAAGCCACCCTCGGTGGCGGCGGCCCGGCAGGGCTTGCCGCTCTTGGCACGGGCCTTACAACGCGAGTCAAGGTTCTTGCGAGTCATTTTCAAGGTTCAATACTGGACTGAGAGAGTTGCGAGAGACGAAGCTCGTACGTAGCCACCAGTTGGTTCAGTTTGGCCGACTCCTCCGTAACAGTCATGCCCGGCTCTACAAAGTTCACGGCCAATAACTTTCCCAGCCGGTGGAATCCATGAGCTGGACACCTACGATTCATCTCGGCCTCGAATCGTTCGGCTTCGTGGGGCACGGCAATTGTGATCTCGCGGCAGGCGCAGTTGGCCAACTCCGCCCGCCGTTTTCTGTCGGCCTGTTGCTGCTCGACCTTGGCCAATCGGCTGCTTAGACTGGAGAGTTTTCCTGACATAATGCACATCCGGCTGAGATTTTTTCCAAACTCAGACTAATTCTGAGTTTAGTCCGATTTTCCGAGAAATACAGAGATCTTTTGTAATCCCGGGTTTGCCCCAGAGCCGTTTCAGGCCAATATTCGGAAGGAATTTCAAGAAATCAGTTTTTGTCTTGCAGGTTCTTCCGCTGGGCCTTTTCTCTGGCTTTGGCCCACCTCGCGAGTACGGCCTTACGCGCAATCTCGCTTCTCTCTTCTGGAGTTAGCTTAGCCGCCCGGATCTTGCCGCCCTTCGACCCGCCCAGTTTTCCCAAGGCGACGGCATTTGGGTTCTTTTTCTTAGCCATTGATGACCTAGAAGCTAATCTTCCGAATGGGTGAAATCAACGAAAAAAGTTCTTGACATATACTTAGGCGGCTATGTATAAAGGGAGCGGAAATATACATAGGCGCCTAAGTATAAGCGAGTTAAGGAGGCATCATGCCGAGAAAGACCGCAGTCCAGACAAGCGTCCGCACGGCTCGAAAGATTTGGAACAACCTCTCTCGGGAAGCTCTGACTCGGCTCAGGGAGATTGCAACCCAGTACGACTTCTCAGTGGGTGCCGGTGACTTGATCTACCTAAATAACGGTTGGTACGTCACCCACACAGGTCTAATTGGGCTGGCGCGTCGCAAGAGGTGCAGCGGCATTCATGTTGAAGCCGTCGATTCGCTGTGTGATTCGGCGGCGAATCGGTTCGTCCTCAAAGCAACGGTTTTCCCTTCCAAGGGCTCCTCCGGCTTTGTCGGCTACGGCGATGCCGATCCGTCCAATGTTTCCTCGCTCGTCCGGGGGGCGGAGATGCGGGTGGCCGAAACGCGCGCTGTCAATCGAGCCCTCCGCAAAGCTTATGGTATCGGCATCTGCTCGGTCGAGGAGATCGGGACGATTCCGAATCCGGTTGAGAAGCTTCCTCCACAGAATTCGAACGGCAATGGCAACGGCGGTGGCCCCAAGGTGCGCGACCGTCTCTGCCAGATCATCCGCCAGCACAAGCTTGATCCAGAACTGGTAAAGGCTTACGCCGTCGAATTCTGCGGTACAAAGACTCTCCGAGATGCCAGCAGGGAACAGGTTGAGAACTTCGTCCAGCAACTGGCCGACTGGGCCGAGAAGGACCGCAATGCTCTCCTCTGCCAACTCAATAGCTACTCGCAACCGAAACAGGAGGGGGCCGCATGAACCGCAAAGTTCCTGGACTTGCCGAAACTGCCCGCGATTCTCGTCCGGAGATTCCCGACGGCATCTTCCTCGTGCGCGTTGATGGCGCCCAGTTCCGCTGGCACGCCCACAAACCCTTCTACGTCCTCCGACTCTCCGTTGTCGAACCCCGGACACTGGCCGGGCAGTCCATTGTCGGTCGTCTCTACTGCACGCAAAAGGCAATGTGGAAGATGGGCTGGTTCCTGCGGGATTTTCTCTATGACCCGGAACTCCTGGCCCACGAACAGGTCGATGAGAAGGCTTTGCCAGGGCTCCGCGGCGTGGTGAAGATCAGCCACACCGTGATCAACGGCATTTCGCTCATCAACCTCGACGGCTTCGCCCCGGCCAGCCAGTGGGAGGAACTGTCCGCGGTTCCGGTCTCGAGCGCTTCTCGCTCCAACCCTGCGGAGGCAACCCGATGACCTATTCCTACACCCAGATCAGCCAATACCTTAGCTGTCCGCGCCGTTACCGGCACCGTTACCTCGACGGATGGCAGGAAAAAGACACGCGCGCCACCATGCTTTTTGGCCGAGCCTTCGAACAGGCCGTCGCCGCCCTTTTTCGCCGTGAAGACCCGGCGGCTGTGCTGTTCGAGCAGTGGAGCGTGTGCAAGGATATGGGTCTGACCTACTCGGGCAACGACACCTGGGACCGCATGCTGCAGCAAGGCATCCAGCTGCTCGAGCGATTCACCCAGGACGGCCGCGTTCGCATTCGCCGTCCTCGTTCCACCCAGCAGATTCAGTTCAATCGGACCTTGGCGTCCGGCAACAATTTTGTAGCTTACGTCGACGCCATTGGTGAACTGGACGGCACGCCATGCGTTCTGGAATGGAAGACTACCTCTGCACGATATCCAGAAGAGCCATCCGGCATTTCCGCACTGGATCCGCAACTCATCTGCTATTCCTGGATGGCCGGGATCGACGAAGTCGCCCAGGTTGTCTTCGTCCGCAAGCGGCTGGTCGAAGTTCAGTACCTCCGGGCCACCATTTCTGACGAGCAGCGGCAGGAGTTCGCAACCCTGGTCGAAGACACGGTACGACGGATCGAGTCCGGGCTGTTCCTGCCGCACAGCGGGATCCGTTTTCCCCAGAATCCGTGCACAACCTGCCCCTTCATCGGGCTCTGCCTCGATAAGCGCGACATGGTCGAGGCCGCCCTTGTGCGCAAGCCAGGAGTCGATCTTGGTCTGTTTGACGAACTTGTTTACTAGGTGGCCGCCGATGCCTCCGAAGCTCAATCGCAAGCGCGCGCTGTTTGTCCTCACCAAGATCGACGAGATCCTGGCGTGGGAACGGCAGAAAGA
>Ga0074044_10001561_pt1 | contig 20599 bp, 15 predicted proteins | sample BogForMeECP23OM1_FD_94443 | JGI IMG/M metagenome (GOLD analysis project Ga0074044, IMG submission 94443) | Bog forest soil microbial communities from Calvert Island, British Columbia, Canada - Bog Forest MetaG ECP23OM1 | ecosystem: Environmental > Terrestrial > Soil > Wetlands ...
CAAGCATCGCATCATGGCCGCCATGGATGAATTCAATCGCGATCCCGTCGTTCACACCTGGTCCTACAAGCTCGACCATGCCGCATGATCTGATTCGAATTTGGAAATCGATGAACTAGTTAATGGGGCTCTCACCGGCGGCCTGTCTGGTCGCGCGGTTATTCTCAAGTGGGACAATCATCGATCCTTCCCGGCCGCTAATTGGAGCACGACGAAAGCTTAGATTCAGCATGGCGAGAGGCCGACTTTGCGCGCCGTTCCGGGCAGTCTGTTCGGTGAAAGCCGAAGGCGCCGAAGCCCCCCATCCCGCCACCCCCGCCGCCCATGCCCCCGCCGGCCGCGCAGCACATGCCGCCGCCCCCGCCGCCTCCGAGACGCATCCCGCCACCCCCGCCGCCCATCCCGCCGCCTCTGACGAGTATGACGCCGCCGCGACTGCCGGCCTCAGTTGCTGAGAGATCGCGCGACAGACAGACAAACAAAGGGGCGGCAGCGACGACTCCAGATTGCAACCCCGCGACCAGGGCAGCGACTGCTGACAGTTGGCGCATATGACCACCCTCCACAGATCGGGCGTTCTCCATACCATAGAGGCCCGCACGGCGACACGCAGCATCCAAGCAATAACCACATCGACTCGGCCGGAAAGCCGGCTGCAAGTCGGACTGAAATGTGCGAATATCTCGGGGCACAACTGATCTCAGCGATGTCGGGGGAGCGTGATGGACGACACGCAACAGCCCGAGCTGCAGCGCCAGGACGACAGGATCAAACTCTGCGTCGTCCATGGGCATCTCGCCTTCGCGCGTTTTCCTGTGCTGGCCGGCCATTATGATGGCGACGTTTTTGCCGGCACTGAAGCGCGGCTCGACCGGGCGCTTGATTCCCGCTTGTCCGAACGGCGCAAGATGGGACTCTACCCAGGCGCAATCGGCACGAGCACGGTTCTGCTCGATCCGAACTCCAAGCCTTGCGGGGCGGTCGTCGTCGGGCTCGGCGAGCCTGCCGGCCTGTCGGTCGGCGCGCTGCGCAGAACGCTGCGGCACGGCTTCCTCGCGTTCGTCGCTGCTAAACTAGACCAAGGCCGTCCAACCCCGGGCGCGGCGGAAACCGAGACGTTGCTCGGGCTTAGCGCGCTTCTCGTCGGCGGGGGAGAGGGCGGCCTTGATCGCAGTAGTTGCGTTCAGGCCCTGCTGCGCTCGGCGAGCGAGGCTCAGGCGAACGTCACCGGACTCGAGACCCTAAACGCGCGACTCGGCCCGCTCGAAATCATCGAGTTATACGAAGATCGGGCTTACGCGACCTGGCGGGCGGCCGAGGAGGCGATCAGGATCGATTCCGGGCTGGCCCGCAGCTTCGAACTTGCGCCTCAGGTCCTTCCGCGCAGCGGCGGCCGCGGTCATGCGCCCCTTCGGCGAGACCCGAACTGGTGGCAACCGATCCAGATCACAATGTCCGGCGGGACGCCGGAAGAGCGCAGCCTTTCATTTACGATTGGCGGCGGTCTCGCGCGCGCTGAGGCGCGGACCATCGCAGCCAACCTCGACCTCGTCAGGCCTCTCGTGCGCAGGGCGTTCAGGAATATCGACCTCGACGGCGCGGCGACCTCGCCGGGGCGGACGCTGTTCGAGCTGCTCTGGCCCGAACCCCTCAAGGACCAGAGCGGGGAGGAGCGGCCTCGCCGTCTGATCCTCGACGAAGCTAGCGCGGCGTTCCCATGGGAACTGCTCGACGATCGGCGCCCCTGGACTCGCGGCGTCGAGGGCGTGAGCGACTGGGCGATCGGTCCTCCGGCGGTGCGGACCGGCATGGTTCGCCAATTGCTGCAAACCCGGTTCCGCGAGCAGGTCATCGCCGGGGGCGGCAAGCGGAAGGCGCTTGTCATCGGTGATCCCAACGGTGCCCCAATGGAAGGCTTCCCCAAGCTGCCGGGGGCGGAGCGGGAAGCGCGCTCCATCGCCGCCTTGCTGAAAGAGAAGGCGTATGACGTCAGGCCGCTCCTTGGCGCCGCCGCCACGCCGGAGCAGGTCTGCAAGCAGCTCTTTGCGGAGGCATGGGAAATCGTCCATATCTCCGCGCACGGCGTGGTCGACCAGGAGCTGACTGATTCTGACGGGATCAAGCGGCGGATGACCGGCGTGGTGCTCGGCGGCGGCGTCGTCTTAGGCCCATCGGCGCTGTCGAAACTGGCCGTGAGCCCAAGCATATTCTTCGTCAATTGCTGCCATCTCGGCGAAATCGACGCGGCGGCTGAGGACAAGGCCAGCCAGGCGAGCCTGGAGGGACGACCGGAGTTTGCGGCCAGCATCGCCGTCGAGCTGATCCGGCTCGGCGTGTGCTGCGTCATCGTGGCGGGATGGGCGGTCGACGACGACGCCGCGGAGGCGTTCGGCAAGTGCTTTTATCAGGAGATGCTCGACGGCGCGAACTTCGGCGTCGCGACCCTTCGGGCCCGACAGAAGACATACGATCTCCATCCGAACAGCAACACCTGGGGCGCATACCAAAGCTATGGCGACCCTGACTTTCGGCTGCGCGACGGCGCGACAAACACGTCGGATGCCGGACGCGCGGATCAGTTCGTCGCAGTCCCGGAGGCGATCGAGGCGGTGCATCAAATCCGAGAAGACGTCAACATCGGCCTGGAGCGTGACCTGGACGTGCAGCGAAGCCGTCTCGTCGGGATCGAAGTCGAAGCGGGCAATCGGAACTGGCTGGGGTCGGCGGAACTGCGTGTCGCATTGGCGGAGGCTCGGGCAGAGCTGAATGACCTACCCCAAGCGATAGAGCATTATGCCGCGGCGGTGAACAGCCCGGACGCCTCATACAAGGTCAGGGCGGTGGAGCAACTGGCCAACCTGCGTATGCGCAACGCCGTAACCATGTTTCGCTATCTCCCGCCGGACCGGCGGGACCCGGCTGAGACAATCGCAACGATCGAGGCCTCTCTGCGGAATCTTAAAGCGCTCGCTCAGGCCGTCGGAGAAACCCGGGAGTGCCTGGCCTTGCAGGGCGGCTGTTGGAAGCGGCTCGCCCAGGTGCAGGCATCAAGCCCCGCGGCGGACGGCGCCCTCGGAAACATGGCCGATTGCTATGACCGGGCGGCCGCAATCGGGGGAGGCGACGGTGATTATCCGCGGCTCATGGCCTGCAATGCGCGCATCTGCATTGCCGCCCGAAAGGGGACGAACTGCGACGAAGAGGTCAGCGCATTTCTTCAGCGTCTGAGCGATTCGAAGCCGCCCGACGACGCCGACTTCTGGAAGCTCATCCGATGGGCGGACGTGCGGCTGAACATCGCGATCATGCGGGCGCCTGCGCCCTCGGAGGAAGAGGACGAAATCGAAAAGGCCTACAGACGCGCGTGGCGCCATGTCGGATCGCCGGTCAAGTTGATGTCCGTTGTCGAGCAACTTGAATTCTATGAGGACATATTCGCGCACGGCGCGCCGGCTTCGGCGGCGAAGCGTGAAAGCATCATCGCCTCGGTCGCGAAGCTTCGATTTGTCCTCGAGACGGAATTCCTCGGCAAGAAGCCGAATTGAGCAGGAGGGAACACGCCATGGATAGCGGTTATGACAATGCCCTCGCCTTCGCCCTCGCCTTCGTCCTGCGCTGGGAGGGCGGCTTCGCCAACGATCCGCACGATTCAGGCGGACGCACCATGAAAGGAGTGACCCAGAGGGTCTACGACGCATGGCGCGCCAGTCAGGGGAAACCACGGGGAGACGTCGGCAAGATCACCGACGCAGAGGTCGCCGCGATCTACTCGGACAATTACTGGAAGAAGGCCCTCTGCAATGAACTTCAGCCGCACCTCGACCTGGTTCAGTTCGATACGGCGGTGAACATGGGTCCAAACCGCGCCGTTAAGATCCTGCAGCAGGCGGTCGGCGTCGCGTCGGATGGGGATTTTGGGCCCGCTACACGGCAAGCGTGCGCGGCGTGCAGCGCGCCTGTCGCCGTCGCTCGCTACTGTTCCATTCGCGAGGCGCTCTACCGCCGCTTCGCCGAAGCCCGCGGGCAGGACCGGTTTCTCGCAGGCTGGCTCAACCGTCTCAACGACCTGAGAGCCTTGGTCGGAGTGTCGGGATACGTCCGGCGAGGCGGTTCCGAGCCAGATTTCGGCGAGACGGACTGGATCGAGCGCATTCCCGATCTCGCGCCGGGCGAGCCGCTCGAGGATTGGCAGTAGGCACCGACACGACCGCGCCCAAAAAGTTCAAGCCGAATTTCCAAGAAGGGGGGCTGACGATCAAGGACCTCCGGCGGCCTTCGAGTCCCGGCGCGCAGGCTCTTGCGATTGGCCAGCAGCTGACGGAGTTCAGCGACAAGGCGCCTCAATCCATATCAGCGTCGGCTTGCTGCTGGGTCAGCTTGCGGCTGACAAGGCGACCTTGGGGCAGAACGGTCCGTGGACCTGGTTCACGACCTTCAACAGCGCTGCAGGCTTCGCGGGCCCTCACCCAGGTGCTCTTTTTCAAACTGTCGACGTCCGATGCAAAACTCAAAAGCGCCCAAAGCCAAATGACTTTGAGCACAGACACAATTGCGCAAACAAGCAGTACGCTCCAACACAAGGTCGCCCCATTCATTGTTGAGAACATAAAGAACATCGACATCTGACAAATTCTGCCGTGACGAACTGGGGACCGAACAGTCGGACAGTGTGCGCCGTTGCGTTGGACGAGCCGCTCGGGCGAGCGCTCGCCGTGCCGCGCGCCCGTCCGGGCGCCCACCGCCAGCTCCATCAGCCGCTCGGCGGCGAAGGCGATCATCTCGCGCAAGATATCCGCGCCGGGAGTCTTCTCCACAAAGGCGCGAAGGTGCATCATCTCGTCGGTCATCGGGGTTCCTCGGTCGCGTTGAGAATCGCAACCCGAGCCTACCGGAGATTCGCCAATGACCGCCGCAAGAGGCTCGCTACGGCGCTATCGGGGAGCGCGCTTCGCGAGCGGCGTGCTCCGTCTTGCTTACACCACCGATCGGGACACGACTAGGACGCAATGGCCTTCCATAAATTTAGAGAACAGGGTCCAAGCGAGTACGTCAACGAATGTCTCGCATATTCTTAAGCCATTCGAGCAAAGACAATTTCGAGGCGATCGCGTTGCGCGACTGGCTCGCCTCCGAAGGCTGGAACGACGTCTTCCTCGATCTCGATCCGGAGCGCGGCATCGTCGCTGGCGAGCGCTGGGAGCGGGCGTTGCACGCCGCCGCGAACCGATGCGAGGCGGTCATCTTCCTCGTATCGGCGAACTGGCTCGGCTCGGGCTGGTGCCGAAAGGAATATTCGCTCGCGCACGGGCTCAACAAGAAGCTGTTCGCTGCGCTTATCGATCCGACGCAGACTGTCGCATCTCTCCCCACCGAGCTGACTGGCGTCTGGCAGATCGTCAATCTGGTTCACGGCCAGGACCTTAAGCTGTTTGCGACCCGGGCGTCCGGATCGGATGACGAGCGGCATGTCGGCTATTCCCAATCCGGACTGTCCCGGCTGAAGCATGGGTTGGAGAAAGCCGGGCTCGACGCAAGATTTTTCGCCTGGCCGCCAGAAGGCGAACCCGATCGCGCCCCCTACCGCGGCCTGAGGCCACAGGAGGCGGCGGACGCCGGCATTTTCTTCGGCCGCGGCGCGCCCATCGTCGAGGCCATTGACCGGCTGCGTGGCTTGAGAGCGGGAGCGCCGCCGAGACTGTTGACCATCCTGGCCGCCTCGGGCGCGGGCAAATCTTCGTTCCTTCGCGCCGGCCTCCTGCCAAGGCTGGTGCGCGACGACACGCAATTCATACCCCTGCCGGTGGTTCGTCCGGAGCGCGCGGCGCTGACCGGCGAGGCGGGTTTTGTCAACGGGCTCGCGGCCATCCTGCCAGCACATTCGCGCGCCGAATTGCGTGCGGCTGCGCAGGCCGGGGCCGGCGCCTTGCGGCCGTTGCTGGCCGAAGTCGTCCAAGCGGCTTTGGCGCGGCGCGTCGCCGGCGACGAAAGCGAGCGGCCGCCGGCCTTCGTCGTGGCGATAGACCAGGCGGAGGAATTGTTTCGAGCCGAAGGCCGGGAGGAGAGTGCGGCTTTGTTGGCCCTGCTCGCGAACCTCGCCGCCGGCGACGATCCGACAGTCATCGTTATCTTCACGATCCGCTCGGATTTCTATGATGCGCTGCAGAGCGCAAGAGTGCTCGAAGGCATGCGACAGGTTGCGTTTTCGCTGCTGCCTATCCCCCGCGGCGCCTTTGAGGACGTGATCGAGGGCCCGGCGCATCGGTTGGAGGAGGCCGGCGGCAAACTGGCGATTGAACCGGCCCTGACCCAACGTCTGCTCATCGACATCGAGGCTGGCGCAGGCGACGCGCTGCCGCTGCTCGCCTTCACGCTCGAGCAGCTCTATCTCGACTATCGCCAGACCGGCGCGCTGCGGCTCGGCGACTATGAAAAGTTCGGCGGGATCAAGGGCGCGATTGACGCCGCGGTCGAACGCGCCTTCGCCCGCGCCGATGTGGATCCGCGCATCCCGCGCGACCGCGCGGAGCGCCTTGCCCTGCTGCGGCGCGGGCTCGTTCCATGGCTCGCCGGCGTCGATCCCGACAGCAAGACCCCGCGTCGCAACATCGCCCGCCGCGCTGACATGCCGGCTGAGTCTGCGCCGCTGATCGACCTTTTGGTCGAGGAGCGGCTCCTTTCCGTCGACACGCGCTCGATGCACGATCCCAGGTCCGGCGTGGAAATCCGTGAGTCGACGATCGAGCCGACGCACGAGGCGCTGCTGCGGCAATGGAGCCTGCTCCAGGGCTGGCTGACGGAGGATTTCGGCCTCCTGTCGACGCTGGAGGGGGCCAAGCTGGCCGCGCGCGACTGGGACGCCAACGCGCGCGGCGACTCTTGGCTCGCCCACCAGGGCCAGCGACTCGCCGAGGCGCTGGCGCTCGACGCCCGTCCGGACATCGCCGCCAGGTTAGATGCGACCGACCGCGCCTATCTCGCCGGCTGTGGCGCGCGCGAGGAGGCGGATCGCGCCGAGGACGAGCAGCGGCGGCGCGAGCGCGAGGAGGAGCAGGCGCGAAAGCTCGCGGACGCGGAGAAGCTGGCGGCGGCGGAGCGTCGCACGGCGCGACGGACCCGCCTCGGTCTCATGGTCGCGTCGCTGCTGGCGATCGCCGCCGGCGCATTCGGCTACTACGCGCGATCGGAGAAGACGGTCGCGATTGCTGCGACCAAGGAGGCGATCGCGCAAAAGACGCTTGCCGAACAGAAGACTGAAGAGGCGATCAAAGAAAAAAACAACGCCGACGCGGCGACCAAGGAGGCCGTGTCACAGAAGGCTCTCGCCGATTCCGCGGCGACGACGGCCATCAGGAATCAGTCGGTCGCTTTGACGGCTTTGGCCGTATCCGAGTCGGAGAAGCATCCGATCGACGCCGCGAAACTGGCGCTTGCGGCCTGGCCGAGCGATGACAGCGACATTGCTCCCAAACTCGACGCAACGCTCGATCTTCTGGGGAAGGTCGTTCCTCAATTGCGCGAGCGGGTCCGAATTCACTCCGCCGGCACGATCGCAAGCTTCTCGCCCGACGGAACGCGGATCGTGACAGCGCCTGACGACAGGACCGCACGCATCTGGGACGCCGCAGACGGGCGCGAGCTCGCGGTATTGAAGGGGCATAACGAGGGCATCACCTTCGCCGCCTTCAGCCCAGACGGGAGAACCGTTGTGACTGCGTCCAAAGACGGCACGGCGCGGATCTGGGACGCCGCGAGCGGGCGCGAGATCGCGCCGCCGATGAAGCATGACGATGTGGTGACCTCCGCCGCCTTCAGCCCAGACGGCGAGCGAATCGCGACTGCGTCCGAAGACAACTCCGCGCGCATCTGGAACGCCGCGACCGGAGCGCAGATCGCGATCCTGAAGGGCCATGGAGACAACGTGGCCTCCGCGGTCTTCAGCCCCGACGGCAGGCGGGTCGCGACCGCGTCGGCCGACATGACCGCGCGGATCTGGGACGCCGCGGACGGTCGCGAGATCGCGACATTGAAGGGCCATGAGGGATCGGTTGCCTCCGTTGACTTCAGTCCCGACGGCGGAAGGGTCGTGACCGCGTCGGATGACATGACCGCGCGGATTTGGGACGCCGCGGACGGGCGCGAGATTGCGACGTTGAAGGGGCATCAGGGACCAGTCGTTTCCGCCGCCTTCAGCCCGGACGGGACGCGCGTCGTCACGGCGTCCGCCGACAAGACCGCGCGTCTATGGGACGCGGCCCTAGGCCACGCGATCGTGACGCTCGCCGGGCATGACGGACGCATGACTTCCGTCGCCTTCAGCTTCGACGGCCGGTGGGTGGTGACGGCCTCGGAGGACAACACTGCGCGGATCTGGGACGTCGCGACCGGGCGCGAGGTCGCAATATTGAAGGGGCACGACGGAATGGTGTTTTCCGCCGCTTTCAACAACGACGCCACGCGGGTCGTTACGGTTTCCGACGATCGCACCGATTCGACGACGCGGATTTGGGACGCTGCTCTCGGGCGCTCGATCGTCACGCTCGCGGGGCATCAAGGGCCGGTGAACTCGGCCGCCTTCAGTCCCAGCGGAATGCGCATCGTCACGGCGTCCTCCGACAAAACCGCGCGCATTTTGAACACGGCATCCGGAGCAGTCGTTGTTCTCAGCGGGCATGACGGGCCGGTGAACACCGCCGCCTTCAGCCCGAACGGGACGCGCATCGTCACGGCGTCCGATGATAAGACAGCGCGGCTTTGGAATGCAGCCTCCGGGCGCGTTGTCGTCAGGCTCGTAGGGCACGCGGGACCGGTGTACTCAGCCGCCTTCAGCCCGGACGGGACGCGCGTCGTCACGGCGTCCGACGACAAGACGGCGCGCATCTGGGACGCCGCCTCCGGGCGCGCAATCTTGACCCTCGCCGGACATGGCGGTCGGGTCAGTTCCGCGGCGTTCAGTCCGGACGGGGCGCGCGTCGTGACGGCGTCGTTTGACATGACCTCGCGCGTCTGGGACGCCGCGACCGGGGCCCTGATCGTCACATTGAAGGGGCACAACGATGAGGTGGCCTCCGCCGCCTTCAGCAGCGACGGCAAGCAAGTCGCAACGGCCTCATGGGACGGGACGGCTCGCATATGGGATGTCGCGTCCGGGCTCACGATCGCAATCCTGAAAGGGCACGAACGTCCGGTGTCGTCGGCCGTGTTCAGTTCGGACGGGACGCGGATCGTGACCGCGTCGGCGGACGGGACGGCGCGGATCTGGGATGCGTCGAGCGGGCGTGAGATCGCGACGTTGAAGGGGCACGGCGACGCAGTGGCCTCCGCCGCTTTCAGCGCCGACGGCAAGCGGGTTTTGACAGCGTCACAGGACAAGACCGCACGGATCTGGGATGTCAGTTCGATCCCCAAAGGCAATATCCTGGACGTGGCCTGCGCGTTGCTGCCGGACAAGAAACTGGACAATCTGATCAGCAATTATCCGCTAATCATCAAAAAGCCCATCTGCGGGGCGGAGCCGCCGCCGCCCGAACTTGCGGCGCTTGGCGCGCGGTGAGCGCGGGCCCGCGGACTTTTGGCGTCCGCCAGCGCGCATGTTTGGGCCTTGCGCCTATTCGGTACGCTCAGCTCCGTTAACTAGCGCCGCGTTTAGCGGCAATCTTGACGCTGCTAACTTCGTGTTTTCGTTGGACGGGCGCCAATCTTTCGTTGACTATGCTAACAGCGCCATTGATTATTAGTGAACAATTCAGCAACCCGTTGAAATGACGCAATGCCTTTGACTCCTCCGCCTTGGCGCATATTTGTTTCGCGTGCCGCCCTCTGCGCCGGCCTTTGCGTAACCTCGCCGGCGCTTGCGGCGAATAGCATCGGCAGCGTGGCGAATATCACCCCGTCGGTCACCGGCGCGGTCAGCGGCAGGCCGTTCCCCATCTCCGTCGGCGACACGGTGAAGGCGGACGAGACGTTGCGGACTGACGCTGCGGGGGAGGCCCGTCTCAGGTTTGCCGACGACACGGAACTCGTCATCTTCTCGCGATCTTCCATCAAGATCGACCGGTTTATCCTTGCCAGCCCCGACCGGGCGCGCAGCGTCGTCATATCGACGTCGGATGGGTCCTTCGCCTTTAACACCGGTAAATCACCTTCCGAGGCTTACGCTATCGACACGTCGGCCGGCACGCTCGCGCCGCACGGCACAAAATTTACATTCACCGTGCGCGACGGGCGCCTGAGGCTCGAGGTGCAGGAGGGGGCCGTAACCTTCTGCCCGCGCGGCATGAGCCGAGCTTATTGCGTGGACACGACACCGGGCCTTTCCGTCATAGGTATGGCGGGGGCGCCCGCCGCTCGATGGCGCCCATGTCCCCTCGAAATTCTTCTGCGGGCCCTCCTCGGCTGATTCGGCTCCGTCGACCGACGCCTCGGCGCCGACATTCACCATACGATCCAGCCGGTATGGTTGTACGGGTCCCTTGGGGACTCCGGCATGCAGACCGGCTGGGATCTCGGCCTCGGTCTGGAGTTCAAGTTCACGAGTCACCTCTCAGGGTTTGTCGAGGTCAGAAACTATCATTGGGGTGCAAAGAGTTTCTCTGACTACAATTATGTCAACAATAGAATATTTCAGACGCTGGATACCGTGGGCATTGGCCTGACTTATAGTTTCGGCGCACTAGGCTTCGGAGCGAGCTACTGAATAGGGTCTCGGCAGCCGAGCTATCGATACATGCCCGCGATTGAGTTAAATATTGGGACAGCGCTTCCGGGAGTAGATCGGCGCGAATTGTAAGACGAGGAGCTTTGCGCGCGTTGGGTCGAGAATCTTCGCGATTTTTCGAGCAATTCGTTTCTAACGTCCCGCCGCTCAACCTGTGGCTAGCTAGCCTAACGTCGGTCAATCGGCCGCCGCTTTCTACGCGATCGCGTCTTTGAGAGTGTCGAGAATCGTCGCCAATCGAACCTGGCAGTCCCTATCCTCGACCTGCGCTACGCTCAGTTGCAGGTCCTCCAATGTACTTTCGATTTTCCAGCGAGCCGCGTCTTCGTCAGCGACTTGCGCGGCAAGCTCCTCGGCCATGTCGCAATCATGCGCGTCGAACGCGGCGCCGAGCAAGGTCGCTTTCAACCATTCATCCGCCACGCCGCGTTTCACCGCCCTTTCGCACTCGGCGACCACGAGGCTCGAAACGGTTTGCGCGCGCTCTTCGTCACCCCTGCGCTTCCGCTGGCGGTAGAGACGCGGCAAGTTGCACGAGCAATAGTACTGGTTGAGATCGAGCTCCATGCCGCGTTCGTAGGCGTCGATGCTCTTGTTGAGGTAGGCGTTCTTGTCGCCCGCCCTCTCGGCTTTCTTAAGCATGCGCTTGTATCGGCCTCCGAGCAGCCCCAGGCGTTCCGGCGTCGGCCCGGACAGCTCAATCAACGTTTCCAGCTTCGCGATCGCCTCAACAGGTTTGCCCGCGTTCGCCAGCGAAAATGCATAGGTCTCGCGGACTTCCTCGAGTTCGGCGATGTTGGCCGGAAGTTTGTCAGCGAATTCGGCGACCCAGCTCCAATCTTGGGCCGTGTCGGCGGAGTCCTTGAGCAGCCGCAGCACGGCGAGCACAGTCGTCGCGGGCACAGGAGGCTTGCATGATTCCTCCGCGAGCGTCTTGGCGGCACCCATTCGGTCGGCATAGGAAAGGGCGCGCACGGCGCGAATTTCACCCTGAAAGGCGGCGGCCTCGGCCATTGCGTCCTTCATGGTGGATGCGGCGCCCAGATCGACGTGCGAGGGATATCCCCTGATCGTGTCGAAGACTGGGGAACCGCCCCGCGCCAAGGCCTCGATCGGCGCTCGGATGGCGGCGGAGATTGCCTGGGCGGTCGCTCCGTCGATGCTCCCGTCGGCAAGCGGATAGCGAATTGTCCGAATCTGAGCGACGTCAAAGAGCTGTTTTGACCAGTCCGCCGCGAGCAGGACGCACCCCTTTTCCTTTGCCGCGTGGCGGACACCAACTTCATAATAGACATTGCCGTTCGGAATCGTCATGTCGGCGAGGACGAGATCGGCGAAATACAATCGCTCGATCATCTGGGTGATGATGAGCGCGCCGGTGTCCTGATCGGCGCGAACCGGCTCATAGCCGAGCGCCAGGATGGTGGGCGCGAAGGCGCGGTCCCATAGCGCGTTGAAATCGATTTCCGGAACGCCGCGTCCCGCCTCGGCCTGGGTCGGCTTTTTTCCGTAAGGCATAATCATGAAACAAATTGACTTCGGCATCGCTTCCTCTCTTTAAGGGCCGGCCGCGAAGCCGCCCATCAGCCCCACATTTCTCTCGTGTCGAGCCAGAGCGCGCGCCCGCCCCTTTCGCGGGCTTCCTCCATCATGTGCTGCGCGCCGCCCGGCCCGTCGCCGCCCTCGCCGTTCCAAAGGCAGACGAGGTCGACCTTGTCCGGGCCGAAGCGCGAGGCGGCGTCGAGCATCCAACGATTGTTGCGCTCGTAGGGGTCTTCGCCTGCTGGCGGCGGACCCAGTTCACGGGGTTGAACGTGGAGCGAGGCTCGCGCCTTCGCCGCGAAAAAACGCGCGCGCCAGTCGCGGTCGGCGAAGTCGACCGATTTCTCGAGAAACGACGCCTCGTCGAAGGGGATGTAGAGCGCGAGCCGGGCGGATCGGGCGAGCACCGCCTCCGAGAACAGAAGATCTCCGCCGCAAGCGCCGCCGCAGATGCAGAGATCGGCCGGGCCGACGCCGAGGTCGGCGAGCGCCGCCGCAATGGCGCTCGCCGCGATCGGCTCCTTGTCTGGCGGAAAGCGCGGCTTTTCGCGTCCGGGGGCGTCGATCATGTGGCCGCTGAACAGGACAACCTTGCGGGGCGGCTCATCGGTCGTTTTCGCCATGCCGGAGCAGCCTCCTGCGACGCTGCGCGCTTCAGGCCGCGGACCCGCCCTCGAGGTCGAACGCCGCAGGCAAGTGCTCGGCCTTCACCTGCTTTGCCGCCGCTGTCCGGCCGAGGTCCGCAAGCTCCTTCATGTTGGCCGGATCGTCCATCTTGCGGATCTGCTCGATCTTGTCCGGCGCAAGATCCGCTCCCAACTCCGCCTTCAGCCAGTCCTGCTCCAACAAAACGTTGTAACGGACGTAGGTAGCAAGCTGCGGGCCTTTCTCGCTGTCGAGCCTCATGTCTCCGACCGCACGGTCGACGAGCCAGGGCGTAAGGCAGTCCGTCAGCCACTGAAGCGTCGCACGGTTCATGCGCTCGCAATCGTCCATGAGCGATTGAAGCGCCATGAGGCCCTGCTTCGCCGCCGGCGCACTGATGACGTCCTGCGTCGGGTAAGTCTGCTGGTAGCGTCCCGTCCCGACCGAGACCAGAAGCAAGCGGTCCTTGCCGGTTGGCCAGCAGAAGCCATGACCTTGCAACGCCGCCAGCATCAGGAGCTGGAGCGTCGGATCGTTGAATGGCGTGACGCCGCCGTCGACGAACGCGCCTTCGACCACCGAGCCGTCGAGCGAATGAATGGCGATCCTCTCCGGCTCGAAATAGGTCGGCGCCGCGGTGCTCGCCCGCACGATGTGGGTTACGCGAAGCGACCCGTCCTCGGCTGCGTATTTCCCTCGCCCGCCGTTATTCAGCGGCCAGGGGCTCCCCCTGTCGAGGCGCTTCGTCATGATCATGAGGCCCGTGCGGATCCGGTCGCTACCGAGCGTCGTGTCGGCTCCAAGCTGGGTGTCCAAAGCCTTTTGCAGCGGGTCGGAAGGGAACTTCGGCGCAAGGATGCCCTGCAGTGTCAGTTTCGCCAAAAAGTCGGACTGGAAAACCGTCGCGCCGATGCCCGTGTAAAGCTGCTTCAACGCGTCGACAGTCATCCCGCAGGCGAGCCCCGCCGCGATGATCGATCCTGTCGACGTGCCGCCGATGAGATCGAAATAGTCGCAAAGGACCAGAGTCTGGTCCTTGAACCGATGACGGATCATCGCCTCGATGATCGCCAGATATTCGAGGGTCAGAATTCCCCGGATGCCCCCGCCGTCCAGGGAGAGAATTCGCTTCGGGCCGTGGTTCGGATCGAGATGTTGCTGCTTGGTGAGGAGCAATTGGCTTCTCCCTTCTCGGTCGCTGTGAGAAAATTACCGGCGTCGGCACGCAGCCCAAGACCAGGAATAAAGAATCCTCCCTCGGGTTCGCTCGGTCGTCAAGTTCTCGCCGACCGTGTCCGCTTTCGGAGAGGGTCCGGAGCTGGGCGCGTATCGTATCCGTTTCCAGCGGGGACAAGGCCCCCTGCCCGGTCGTAGATTGTCGAGGTCGACCGCTTCGCCAAACGCCTCCTTGTAAGGGGCCCGCACACCGTGGCGCAGGCCGTATGATCAGGGAACCGCAAGAGCAAAGAGGGACCGTTCGAGGGACCCGCCGCCAACTCGCGCTCGAAAGCGAAGCATTCTCAGTGTTAAGAATAGATTGAACGGTGGAAGGAAGCGGCGCCGTATTACTTTTCAAACGATCGTAGCCGTTGCCACAGTTGGTCGCTGGTGCCAGTTCGCGGCAAGTGTCCCTTCGCGAGCCCCCGTCCTCGCTGCCCTCGGACAGTGCTGCCATTTTGCCGCCGCCTGCGCTGTTGGCTCGGCCGTCAGGTCTGGCGGCGGCGGGTCCGTGGCGCAAATCGGACGATCAAAGGTGAGCGGATACGCGGTCACCCCATCGAGCCCGAAATTGTTGTTCAAGAGCTGGCAGGCGACTTGCCGGACATTTCCTTTGGGGATCGTGCTGACGTCCCAAACACGCGCTGTCTTGTCTTGGGATGCCGTGACGACGCGTATCCCGTCCGCGCTGAAGACGGCGGAATTCACGATCTCCTCATGCCCTGCGAGCGTGGCGATAGAGCGCTCGGAGGGCCGCGTCCCATAGACGCGCGGTCTTGTCCACGGACGAAGTGACGACACGCGTCCTGTCCGAGCTAAATGCTGCGGGCGTTACCGGTCCATCATGCCCCAAGAGCGTGGCGATGCCGCGGCCGGAGCCCGCGTCCCGCAGCCGCGCTGTCTTGTCGTCGGATGCCGTGACGCGTGTCCCGTGGGGGCTGAAGGCCGCGGACCACACTTTGTCGCTATGCCCCAGGAGCGTTGCGATCGCGGCCCGGAGGCCGCGTCCCACAGATGCGAGGTCCTGTCCACGGACGCCGTGACGATGCGCGTCCCGTCCGGGCTGAAGTAGACGAACCGCAGCGGCGCCTCAAGCCCTGTTAACGCGGCGATCACACGTCCCGAGGCGGCGTCCCGCACCTGCGCGTTTACGCCCGAAGATGCTGTTACGATGCGCGTCCAGTCGGGACTGAATACAGTCAAGCCCGCCGCGATGAGCTGCCGCTCGCGCAATTTAGGCATGATTAGGCCTAGAACGTCCAGAGTCGCCGGAAGCTTGGGCGTCGTTTTGTCGCCTCTGTCTCGCGGCCAAGCCGCAAGAGCGAGCTTCGCCGCGTTGACAGCATGCTTCGCTGCCTCGATGTTGGCCAAAGCCATTAGAAATCAGGTGGCTAATGGACGCCGGCCGGCTCGATGCGCAAAGCCTCTTGAGGTGCGAAGGGCCCGCCGAGCCGACTGGCGGCGCAGAGCAGCCTGAGGGCCGCACAAGCGGCGCCATAGCCGTTGTCAATATTGCAGGCGACAAGACCTGGCGCGCAGCTCGTGAGTATGGCGTTTAGTGCTGTACGGCCGCCGTCGGCGGCGCCATATCCGACCGAAGTTGGCGCGCAGATGATGGCGCCTCCCGCCAAGCCGCCGAGAACGCTAGCGATCGCCGCGTCCATCCCGGCGACGACAATGATGATTGGGTGAGCGCGTATCTCGTCGATTCTCTCGGTCAAGCGCCATAGTCCAGCGACGCCGATATCGGCGATCGAGGTCGCTTCGTGTCCGTAGTATCGAAGCGTCCGCCAGGCTTCCCGTGCCACTGGGATGTCGGAAGTCCCGGCCGCGACGATGACCACGTCGCCTCTTTGTTCGATCGGCCGCGGCTCGCCAAAGAAGGCAGTTCGTGAGATGGGGCAATAATCGATCGCGGCGCCGTACACAGCAGATAGGGCGTCGAGCTTTTCGCCGAACAACCGCGTCAGCAGCAGGCGAGCGTCGCGGAGCGCCGCTTCACCGAGAATGGCGGCGATCTGATCCGGCGTCTTGGCGTCGCAAAAGACCGCCTCTTCCAGACCGATTCTGGCGTAGCGCGCAAAATCCAGTTTGACGTCAGGGCTCATGGCGACGGCGCCCCAACGAAAGCGCTTCCGACCCGGTATAGCGCGAAAGACAGGCTCGCCGACGGGCTCGACGAACCCAGCGCGCCGCTGATCAAGCGTCTCAGTTCGGCTTCGTCCGCCGACGCCCGCTCCAGGGCCTCGGCGTCAAGCTCGACGACGAATCCGGTCGCCCGGACGCGGCAGCGCACTGTCCGCGGCCGCAATGCGTTCGCCACCAGCGTCTCCACTTGATGGACGACGCGAAGCGTCGCCTGCTCGATCGGGATTGCGGTCTCAATCCGGCTTGAGAGGCAGGGGGACGCCGGCAATTCGGCGACGTCGCCGAGGCCAAGCGATCGCGCCAGTCTTCGTACCCCGCATTTTCCGATTCCCGCCTCAACATAGGGGTGGCGCACGGCGAAGCGCCTCGCCGCATCGAGGCCGGGACGATATTCGCTAAGGTCGTCGCGATTGGTCCCCGAGGCGATTGTTCCGCCGATCCGTCTGGCAATCGCCGAGTAGAGGCTCTGTTTGCAGTAGAAGCATCGGTTGACCGGATTGCGGCGGTAGTCAGGATCGTCGAACTCGCCCGCGTCGAGGACGTGCAGACGCCATCCCTCGCGCGCGGCCCGTTCTCGCACGCGCGCCGTCGCCTCCGGGGGCACGGCCGGCGAGATGGCATGGACCATCGTCGTCGCGGTCGGCGCGGCGACGCGATGGGCGAGCGTCGCCAAGGTCATGCTGTCGACCCCGCCGCTGACTGCAATCGAAACAGGACCCAGATTGCGGACGATATCCGCCAAGACATCGCCAGGCTCGCTCATGGCTTCTCCTTGACGCTCTGCATTTCCGCCGACTGGCGAAGCGCCTCGCGCGCGAGCCTGTCAGGCGCGTCAGCCAGATCGTCGACCTCGGCCTTTGCGCTCAGGCCGGCGGGCCGGTGTGCGATCTTCACTCTGACCGCCCGCTCGCCAACATTCACTACGCCTGTCTCACGTGGAAGCATTTTTCGCCGCTCTAAGCGATGCCTTAGTCCGATCGTCGACGTTTCATCGAAGCATAGCGCGGCCGCCTCGTCGACAACGGCGGGATCGGTCAGGACCCGAATCGATGTGAGCAACCTGCCCTTCTTGCCGAACGCCGGCGTTTGGAGCACGTCATAGACACCCTTCGCCGCGCGCAGCCGGTCGAGGGCCACGGCAAGGTCTTCGGCGGATTGGTCGTCGACTTCGAACTCGATGATCGCCACGTTTCCTGCTGTCTGTAGAAAGCCCACCATCCGTTCGAATCGAAGGACTCGCGCGCAGTTGCTTATGCCCTCCAATCTCCGCGACCCGAAGCCGAAGCCGGATCCGGTGAGGCGTCGGGGCGCCTCGATCCTGGCGCTGTCGCGAGCGAGATAGCGGAGGATGGCCGCGCCGGTCGGGGTCACTCGCTCGCCGTCGACGCCGTCGTCGACGGTTGCGAAGCCTTCAAGAAGAAGGGCCGTGGCTGGCGCGGGGACCGGGAGGACGCCATGCGCCGTCTGAACGCGGCCTGAGCCCAGCGGAACGGGGCTGATCGTCCAGTTCGATGCGGCGGTTGCTTCAATGAGATGAGCGGCAGCGACGATGTCGGCGGTTGAATCCCAGGCGCCGACTTCGTGAAACGAAACATCCTCCGCCGCGCGCCCATGCACGCGCGCTTCCGCTTCCGCCAGCAATCCAAAGATGCCGATCGCATGGCGCTTGACGGCGGGCGCGAGATCACAGCCCTCCAATTCGCTCCGTATCAATCGCCAGTCGACATGGTCGTGGCCGTGGTTGGGATGTGCGGTCCGACGCTCTTCTTTGCGAGCGACGATGAACCGCCGTCCGACGATCAGTCCGTCGTCGTGCTTCTGGACATGGCAGGAGACGCCATCGAGCAACCGGCCGCCGCGCCGCAGCGTCTCTTCAATTCCCGGTTCGAGATCCGGCGCCAGATCGATGAGCGCAGCGACGAACATGTCCCCCGACAACCCGCCGACCAGGTCGAGATGGAGGTCGAGCTTCAGCGGCTCCGCCATTCTCATCGGCCCCCTGCCTCACTCAATGTTCGACCTATCTTTCCGCCCTGCGACGACGTCGCAACGCGCGGCGGCGTTCGTCTCTACATGTCCGGCGGCGACGGCGGCAGAGCAGTTGCAAGGGGGCGCGGCAATCACATTGTCAGAGCCGCTCCGTCGACCGAAGGCCGCGAGATAACGCGCCCAATTTGGAGCATTTCCCGTCGCTAAGCGCAACGTGCCGTTTGGGTTCCACGAGTGCTCAAGGGCCATTTGAGGGGAGCCGGGATTCCTGCGGTGCGCCAATGTCCCGTGAACGGCCTTATCCGCCACAAGGATCTTGCCTCGCAGCAGAGCGCGGCGCGGGGCGAGATTAGGCCGCGTAATAAGGAATGACATAGGGTCCCTCGGGAATCACGGCCACAGCAGGGTCCCGAGATCGTTCTATGCTGGCCGCGATGGCAGAATCGAGGTCCGACACGACGTGGACGCCTGTGATCGCCTGATCAGTGGCCGTCAAGCCGGACGCGTAGAGTTCCACGCGACCGAGCCGAAGCGATTTGAGCTGCATTTCCGTCTGCCATTCGTCGACCTCCGCCAAGGTTTTGGCGGTCAGTGTCGCCAGAAATCGTTCCTGTCCCAGAGCGATGAGACGCGTCTGGGCCTCGCGAAACTCCTGCGAGCCGAAACCCTCGGAACATTCCGAAGCGATTATCAGCGTCCCTCCCGGTTCGAGAATAGCAAGCGGAGTCACCATGCCTTTGATTGTCTGATAGTACGTCTTGTCGAGCGGGTAACCGGCCGACGAGGTCACCACAGTCGAAAACCTCCGCGGCAACCCGACGCGGGTCGCGCCGCTGACAAATTCGACTGCCGCAGCGTGACTGGCGACAATCTCGCCGAAGCTCACAAAGACCAGATTTCGCTCCTCGTCGAGCACAGTGTTCAGGCCATAGACGTCGCCGAGCATGCGAACGATCTCGAGTTGCTCCTCGTGCAAAGGGTTGCCGACGAGGTTGCATTGAACAGCGAGCGGATCCTCCATGAAACGAGCGGAATGGAAGGTCCGGATTGTTTCATGATGCGCGACCCCTGGCGCCACGACTTTCCTACCGCCGGACCAACCCGCCATGAAATGCGGCTCAACCAGGCCCGTCGCGATTTTGAGGTCGGCTTCGACAAAGAGTCGATTTAGCTTGACCGGCGTCCCACGCGTTCGCGTACGCCCGAGATTGACATGTTTAACCTCGTCGCGCGCGTTGTGGTTTTCCACCCGGATATTTTCAAGCACCCATGGGTCGCCCACGAGCTCCGCCAGTTCGTCGCCGAGATTCGGCCGATGCAGGCCGGTGGCGACAAGCACCGAGATCGCCTCGCGCGGGAGCCCGCCGTCGATCAGGCTTTCGATCATCGGCCGCAGGAACAGCCTGTTGGGCACAGGGCGTGTGATGTCGCAAATCAAGATGCAGGCGCTGCGCCGGCCCTTCGCCAGATCACGCGGAGAAGGAGCGGCGATCGGATTGGCGAGCGCGCCGCGTATCGCGGCCGCCGGATCGGGGACTTTAGCGAGAGACCCTTTGCGCACGACGGTCACGTCGGCCGTAGCCGGTAAGCGAAGCCTGATACGGCCGCGTCCGTAGAGAAGGGAATGGTCCTCGGCCTGGTTCATGCTGCTCTTCCCAACTGTTTAGTGTTGTGCGCCGACCAGCAGCGGACAAGCATTAACATCGTCCCTACGCCGAGAATTCGCATCAGCCGACCCGCCGACAGGAGTGCAAATTGCAACGCCGCTGTCTCCGATGTCTGAATGTCCAACGCCACCTTACAACAAGACGGAAGCATCGAGCACTCCGTTCTGCGGTATGGCGTGAGGCCGCGGCCGCAGCGCCTCTTCGACTGATCTTCGTTCGCCGGAACTTCCGCAACGTGACACAGCCCGTTCCGTTTCCACGAAGAGTTCGCTCGCCGAGGACCACGCGATCCGCGCATTGCGGCTGAGCCCGTTCGATTCGCTTGCTTTCCAGGGCCATATTGCACAAGGTTACGTCCACATCCGCGACTAACGCTTCGATGAAGCGGCCGCGTGTTTAGACTAGCGCAGGCGGGTCCTTGAGCTGGAGCCGAACTTCCATCTCCGTCCCCTCGAGCAAGCCGCCGTCGGTTGATGCTGCCCGAACTCTGGCGCCGCCTATCGCCGACGCACGCCAGGCGGGCCACAGGCCACCATTTGACCAACGTCCGCTGTCCACGTGCGCCGTGACAAGGCGGCGCATTTCCAGTGGGTGCAAGGCCCACCCGGCGACCGCTCCAGCCGGAAGCAACCGGGGCAGGCATGGAGGAGACGAAATGTCTGAAGCCTTCGGATAA
>Ga0074044_10001562_pt1 | contig 20599 bp, 20 predicted proteins | sample BogForMeECP23OM1_FD_94443 | JGI IMG/M metagenome (GOLD analysis project Ga0074044, IMG submission 94443) | Bog forest soil microbial communities from Calvert Island, British Columbia, Canada - Bog Forest MetaG ECP23OM1 | ecosystem: Environmental > Terrestrial > Soil > Wetlands ...
ACACGGTGGATTTCGTTCCCAACTACGACGAGACCCGCACCGAGCCGACCGTTTTCCCCGCCGCGTTTCCCAATTTGCTCGTCAACGGCGGCACGGGCATCGCCGTCGGCATGGCCACGAACATGGCGCCGCACAATCTGGGCGAAATCATTGACGGCGTCTGCGCGCAGATTGACGACCCGAACATCACGGTCAAGGGCCTGATGAAATTCGTCAAAGGCCCGGACTTCCCGACCGGCTGCATGGTGTGCGGACTGGAAGTCATCAAGGAATATTTCACGACGGGCCGCGGCAGCATCAAGGTTCGCGGCAAGGTCGGCGTCGAACAACTCAAGGGCGGCAAGGAACAAATCGTCATCACGGAAATTCCTTACAACGTCAACCGCGCGGTGCTGGTCGAGCGCGTCGCCGAATTGGTGAACGAAAAAACGGCGGGCTTCACCGACATCACGGCCATTCGCGATGAATCGGACGAAAACACACGCGTGGTCGTTGAACTCAAGCGTGACGCCATCGCCAAGGTCGTCATCAACAATCTTTACAAGCAGACCGCGCTGGAATCGAGCTTTGCCGTCAACATGCTGGCGATTGACCACGGCCGGCCCAAGACACTCGGCCTCAAGGAACTCATCAATTGCTACATCGAGCACCGCCGCGAAGTGGTGTTGCGCCGGACACGGTTCCAATTGAAGAAGGCCGAGGAACGCGCCGAGTTGCTCGAAGGTTATCTCATCGCGCTGGCCAACCTCGACGATTTCATCAAAATCATCCGCGGCAGCAAGACGCGCGAGGAAGCCAGGGTCAAGCTGCTCGCCTTCGAGTGGACGCAAAAGCAGGTCGAGCGCTGGGGCATTTTGATCCGCAACGAGTCGCGCCTGACCAAGGGCCGGTACGCGCTGACCGAACGGCAGGTGGATGCCATTTTGGAATTGCGCCTGTATCAATTGACCGGTTTGGAAATTGACAAGGTCGAAGGCGAATACCGGGAACTTCTCAAGCGCATCAAAGATTTGATGGACATTCTTGCGAAGGAAGCCCGCGTGCTCACCATCATCAAGAACGAATTGAAGGTGATCAAAGAGAAATACACCACGCCACGCCTGACCGACCTCAAGCCCGACGAAGGCGAGATCAACATCGAAGACCTCATCGCCAACGAAGGCGTCATCATCACGCTTACGCACAACGGCCTCCTCAAGCGCACCAACGTCAGTTCCTATCGCGCACAGCGCCGCGGCGGCAAAGGCGTCATCGGCATGACGACGAAAGAGGGCGCGACGGATGAGGACAATGATTTCATCGAGCATTTGTTCACGGCCAGCACGCACGATTACCTCATGTTCTTCACGAACACCGGCCGCGTTTACGTCGAGCGCGTGCATGAAATTCCCGACATGGGCCGCGCCGCCAAGGGCCGGAGCATCGCCAATTTGCTCGAATTGAAGACCGGCGAAACCATCGCCGCGCTCATCCGCGTCCTGTCCAAAACGAACGCGAACAAGGAAGACGTCACGTGGGAACAGCCCGGCGAACTTTTCTTTGCCACGAAACAGGGCACGGTGAAGAAAACTTCGCTCAATGAATTCTCCAACGTGCGCAAAGGCGGCATCATCGCCATCGGCATTGATCCCGGCGACAACCTGATTGAAGTGAAGCTGACGACCGGCCGCGACGACGTCGTGCTCATCACGCGCGACGGTATGAGCATTCGTTTCTCTGAAGAAGATGTTCGCTCAATGGGCCGATCTGCCGCTGGAGTGAAGGGGATAACCTTGGCGAAAGGCGATGAAGTCGTCGCTCTGGCCGTGGTCGTTCCTGATGCGATGCTCTTGGTTGCCGGTGAAAATGGCATCGGGAAACGCACTCCATTTGACGAGTATCTTGTTCAAGCCGAGAGCGGGGCCCGCAAGCAGTCTCGCGGGGGAAAAGGACGAATCACCATGAAGATTACCGAAAAGACCGGCGCGGTCGTCGGCGCGCTGACCGTGCGTGACGCGGACGAAATCATGCTCATCACCGTCAAAGGCCAGATGGTGCGCACCTGTGTGGAGGACATCCGCGAAGCCGGCCGCAACACTCAAGGCGTGAAGCTGATTGAATTGGAATCCGGCGACAAATTGCAAGCCATCGCGCCGGTCATCGGTGAGGACAAGGAAGACGCCGCCGGGGACGAGCCGGCGAAATGATTGGGTTGGCGCATTTTTGACAGCCCAAACCCCGTTTGGAGTTCCGCCTTCAGGCGGTTGTGGCAAGGGAACCCAGACCGGCCGCCTGAAGGCGGAACTCCGAACCCCTGGGTTTTCAAACGCAACTTGCCCGGTCGGGTTTTGGGGATAAAGTGGGCGCGCCTGTTCTGTTTCCGGGTCACCTTGCAGAACAACTTTGTCAACCAACCCGCACCCGGCCGCAAGGACAACGACATCAAGCTCATCAGCAGTCTGGTTTACAAGTTCCAGTGCCGGTTTCACAACGCCGGGGGAATCATCATCGGGAATTGATTGACAAAGGATTGGTTAAGCCCAACTTTTTCTTTGACTGACACTTTTTTAATAATAAAACCACGTCCGGAAAATATCTGTTTCGTATGTCCAAGCTCGTTGCCATCACTGCCGGATTGACCGGCTTGTCGTATGAACTGGGGACGCGCTGGGTCACGATTGGACGCGGTGATAAGAATGCGTTTCAAATCGTTGAAACATCGGTCTCCAGCCGGCATTGCGAAGTGTTGCTGCGCGGCCACGAACTCGTCGTTCGCGACCTGCGCTCGACCAATGGCACGTTCATCGAAGGCAAGACCGTTATCGAGGCCGTCCTGCAGCCCGGGCAAACCTTGCGCCTGGGCGAGGTGGAATTGCGTCTCGAAATCACCGCGCCCGTCCCCTCCGCAGCGTCCCCCGCGACCGCGCCGGCCCCGGTAAAAAAACCTGAAGTCGCCGGCGGCACCCCGAAACAATATCGTGTGCTTTTCGTGGATGACAGCATGGCCTTCCTCGAAATGATCACCGAACTGTTTGGTGCCCGGACGGATATAACCTGGGAAATCCATACGGCCGCCTCCCCGGACAAGGCGCTGGCCATCCTGCAACAAAAGCTGATTGACCTGGTCGTGCTGGACATCAGCATGCCGCTGCTGGATGGCATCCAATTGCTTGGCCTCATCCACCAGCGATATCCCAACATCAAAAAAGTTGTTCTGACCGGCGAAAGCGATGATCGCCACCGCGCTGCCTGTCTGGCCAACGGAGCGGAATTTTACCTCTTAAAACCGGGTGACGAGGATGGGTGGAGGCTCATTTTCAACCTGTTGACCAGCCTCCTGCGGTGGGAGGACAGCGACGATTTTGTCAGCACCTTGAGCGAGAATGGATTGTACAATGTCATCCAACTGGAATGCATGGGCGGCAACTCCTCGCTCCTTGAAGTCCGGAACCTGCAAACCGCCGGCGAGATTTACATTGAAGGTGGCGCCATCGTTCATGCCTCGGCCGGAAAGCTGGTCGGAGAAAAGGCCTTCCACCAATTGCTGTCTTTGACCGACGGTGAATTTCGCCTGGTACCATTCCGGGCGCCCCCCGCACGCACCGTGCAACGCCAGTGGGAATCGCTGCTCGCGGAAGCCACCCGCGTGCGGGATGAAGAAAATTATTCAGCCGACGACGACGGGACCATCCTGATCACAAAGAAAGGACGTACCACCCAACCGCCGCCAAGCGCCCCGCCCGTGCCCACACCCGAGGCAAAAGAACCGCCGCCCAAACCAATCCCAAGTGAACCGCCCAAACCCAAGGCTGCGCCAGCCACATCAGGCATGAATGTTATCACGTTGGAGGAAATGGTGGGGGCGGATACCACCTTAATTCCCAAGCCGGGCGGCAAAGGGCATCCGCCCGCCGGTCCAAAGCAATGACCGGTCGCCCACTGTCCGGTTCACGGTGCCAACCGTTCCAGTTTCCACGAATTGTCGGCCTGCCGCGTGTAACAAAAACGGTCGTGCAGCCGGTTCAACCGGCCCTGCCAGAACTCGATCCGCTCGGGCTTCAACACGTAGCCGCCCCAGATCGGAGGCAGCGGCACGTCACCGGGGAATTTTGCCGCCATTTCGTTCCACTTTTTTTCCAGTGTCGCGCGGTCGGCGATCACGTCGCTTTGATTCGATGCCCACGCGGCAAGGCGGCTGCCACGCGGACGGCTTTTGAAATACGTCTCCGATTCATCGTGTGACAATTTGCTCACTGCGCCTGCGACGCAGACCTCCCGTTCCAAATCCGGCCAATAAAAAGTCAGCGCGGCGCTGGGATTTCCCGCCAGTTCACGACCTTTGCGGCTGTCGTAGTTCGTGAAAAAAACGAAACCGCGTTCATCCACCCCCTTGAGCAACACCGCGCGGGTTGAAGGCCGGCCGGCCTTGTCCACCGTGGCGAGCACCATGGTATTCACGTCAATCGGCACATGGCCGAGAATGGCGTGCCAGAGTTTGTAGAGCGCGATGCCGGTTTTTCGCCAGCGGCTGCCCAATGCCGCCTGCGCAAACCACTGATTGAACTGCGCGAGCGGATTTGCGTCCAGGTCCGCGCGATTCAAGCCGCCGAGCGAGTATTCCCGTCTGATGTCCGCCATGCCCATAATCGTACGAACCTTACAACGCCCGCGCCATCCTGTCCACGATTACAAAATCATTTGAGGTGGGCGTTGCTGCTCCGGGCTTCTCGCCAACTCTCTGGGGACAAAGACCGAAGACCGAAGACCGAAACATGACAGCCGCTCGTCAAACGGTTTGGCATTCGGATTTCGGACTTCTTTCGGACCTCGGATTTCGGGTTTCGGATTTACGCCGAACGACTGCCCTTTTTATTTGGAGCGACCTTGGAAGCTGGTCTTTCGCGACAGAATTTCATGGACTTTTTGCGCGGTTTCCCGACCCTGTCCCCACCATGTTTTCACTCCAAATGCTCTTCGGAAAGGCCGACCGGTTTTATCAACTGCTGGAAGACGCCGCCAGCGAAGCCCACGAAAGCGTCCGGCTGGTCATTGAAATGATCAAGACGCCGGACTCCGCCAAAGGTCTGGACGAGCTCGCGCTCACGCGCCGCAAGGAGAAAAAAATCGCCGAGCAAATCACCGCCGAACTGGTGAAAACCTTCGTGACCGGGCTGGAGCGCGAGGACATCGAGGCGTTGTCGCTGGCGCTGCGCAAAATTCCCAAGACGGTCGAGAAACTGGCGGAGCGCATCAACCTCGGCCACCAGCACATTGAGGGCGTGGATTTCACCCGCCAGATAGAAATCCTGGAACAGTCCACCGACGTGGTGCTGGCCATGGTGAAACAGCTTCGTGACCTGCGGCATCTGGAAAAAATCCACGAGCTGAACACCAAGCTGCAGTATCTCGAAAATGAGGCGGACAAGCTGATGACGGACCTGCTGAAGGAACTTTACAGCGGGCGCTATGAGGCCACGAAGGCCATGATCATCCGCGACCTTTATGAATTGATGGAGAAGGCCATTGATCGGTGCCGCGACGCCGGCAACGTGGTCATGCACATCGTGCTCAAAAATTCCTGACCGGCGCGATGACCCTCATCTTTCTCGTCATCCTGGCGGCGTTGGTGTTCACCTACATCAACGGCTTCCATGACACGGCCAATTCCATCGCCACCGTCGTCGCCACCAAGGTGCTGACGCCGCGCCAGGCGGTGGCGCTGGCCGCCGTCACCAACCTGGTTGGCGCCTTCATTGGCAGTGCCGTTGCCACCACGATTGCTTCCGGCCTCGTTGACCCGAAAGTTGCCACGTCCGAGGTCCTGATCTGTGCCCTGGTCGCCGCCATTCTTTGGAACCTGTTGACGTGGTGGTTTGGGATGCCGTCCAGTTCGTCGCACGCGCTCGTCGGCGGTTTGTGCGGCGCATGCCTGGCCGCCGCGCGCAACAATTGGAACATCCTCATCTGGTCCGTTCCCAGCACGAAACATTGGTGGTTGGGCACAGGATTGATCTGGAAAGTCATTGTTCCGATGATTTTGTCTCCCGTTTTCGGTTTGGTCTTTGGGTTCCTGGTCATGGGAACGCTTTATTTCCTGTTGCGCAACTGGCGGCCATCCACGGTTAACAAAACCTTCGGCATCCTCCAGCTTGGCAGTTCGAGTTTTATGGGCATCAGCCATGGCATGAATGACGCACAAAAAACCATGGGCATCATCGCGCTGGTACTGCTGACCGGCACCAGCAGCGGTCTGTTTGACCAGCTTCCCGGCTGGTTGTCATTTTTGCGTACCGCCGAACCGGCGGCCGGCCAGCCGTTGGCCACCGCCGCGTGGATCAAAGTGCTTTGCGCGTTAACGATGTGCGCCGGCACGGCGGTCGGCGGCTGGCGCATCATCAAAACCCTCGGCCACAAAATGGTCCGCCTCCATCCCGTGCATGGCTTCGCCGCCGAAACCACCGCCGCAACCGTGCTGGCCACCGCCGCCCATTTCGGAATGCCCGTGTCCACGACCCACGCCGTCACCACCTCCATCATGGGCGTCGGCTGCGCGAAAGGATTCAATCATCTCAAGTTGGAGGTGGTCGAACGCATCATCTGGGCGTGGATCATGACGCTTCCTGCCAGTGGCGGCATGGCTTACCTGCTGGTCAAGCTGGCCCAGGTCGCCGGCTGGATTCAATAAAAACGACGGGAATGGCATCCGACAGAGGATTTGACCGCCCTCATCCTGATCCCGCAATGCGGGAAGAAGGAACAGCATTCGCACCTGACGTAAAAACTTTGATGATTCACGATTCGCTGACAGACTGACGATGATTCTCCCTCTCCTCGGGGAGAGGGCCGGGATGAGGGTGAGTGTCCAAACAAACCATGCCGCAACGCCAAAACAGCCATTCAGCTTGCGTGCGATTGGTTCTGTGAGACGAGAAGAGATTACGCCTTTCCCAAATTCGCGGTGTATTGGCGGGTCAATGCCGATAATTCCTCACAAACTTTCGCATGCTGCGGATCATCGGCCAGGTTCTTCAACTCCAGCGGATCGGCGTGCGGATCCAACAGCATCGCGCCGTTCTTTCCTTCCGGACCATACTCGGCATAGCGCCATTTTTCGGTGCGCACCGCCGTGCCATGCAGGGTCGTGCCGTCCTCACTCCAGACGCTGTAAGCCGGCCGGTCCCATGATACCCGCGGATTGTTCAGCAAGGGCACGAGACTCTTTCCTTCCAGCCCCGCCGGCTGCGGCAGACCACACAACTCGACCAGCGTGGGATAGATGTCCAGCGATTCCACGATACGATAACAGGACTGTCCGTTTCCTTTGATGCCGGGAACCGCCATCAGCATGGGCACGCGCGTGCCCATCTCGAACAGCGACCCGGCCTTGGACCATTTACCCTTTTCGCCAAGCTGATATCCGTGATCAACCGTGAACACGATGATCGTGTTGTCACGCAGGCCGAGCCGGTCCAGTTCGGCGATGACGCGCCCGACGTTCCAATCCACCCACGAAATTGAGGCGATGTAGGCGCGGATGACCTCTTTGGCTTCGGCCTCGCTCGCGCCACGCCCGATGAACAGGTCGGCGTTGCGTTTGCGGATGGCCGCGCCGGGAAATCCGGGCGGCACGGTCGGCCACGCCGCGAAATCTGGCGTCAATTTGATTTTTTTGGGGTCATACAGATCAAAGAATCGTTGCGGCGCGGTTGGCGGGCTGTGCGGCTTGACAAATCCGCAGCCGATGAAGAATGGCCGGTCTTTGTATTTGCGCAGATGTTCGATGGTGCGATCGGCGGTGTGATAATCGCCGTGTTCTTCGCCGTTGCCGTCCAGAATGACAATGCGGTCCGAGTAGGCGGCGCGACTCAGGTCTTGGGGAAGCGCCGCCGGGGCATTGGTCGGCTGGGGCGGAGCATTGGTTGATGGAATTACCATGGTTCTTCCCACCGGGGCGCCCCGGCCATCGTCGGTCGGTCCGCCACTGTCCCCGGTTTCCGTCCAGGCCTTGGGATCGTCAATGCCGCCGTGATAAATCTTCCCGGCGCGATACGAGACGTATCCACTTTCCTTGAACAATTGCGGCAGGCTGGTCCAGTCCGGGTGGATATCGCGGAAATCCGTGCGGTTGCCGAGCACACCGGTTTTGGTCGGCGGCCGGCCGGTCAGCAGCGAGGCGCGCGACGGGTTGCACAGCGGGAACTGGCAATAATTCCGGTCGAAGCGAACACTCGATTTGGCCAGCGCATCCAGATTGGGCGTCCGGGCGTGGAACATGCTGGCATAACAGCCCAGTTCAACGCGCATGTCGTCGGACATCAGAAACAACACATTGAACTTGCGGCGGGGCGATGGGGTGCTTTGCGAAAATACCAGGTTGGGCAGCGATGCGGCCGCCGCCGTGCCGGCGACCTGCCCCAGAAATCTTCGACGCGTGATTCGGCTCATGTTCCGTGGCTTTGTCCGCAGCATTCTAGCACGCGGTTCGGGATGGAGGAAAAGAAAAATGCTTTTTCGATGCTGACCGTTAAAAAATGTCTTTTTTTCGTAGCAGCCGAGGTAACGAGGCTCAAACTTCAAGAACCCGGAACCAAGATGCCAAGCCCAATCCCGTCAGAGCCTCCTGACGTCGGCTGCCACTTCTTTGACAGGCTGCCAAACCATGTTGCGCCTGCAATGAAACTTAGCGTTGGCCATCACGGGCTTCGGGGTTCGGATTTCGAAATTCTTTCGGATTTCGGACTTCGGATTTATTGGATGCCGACGCTCCCAGGTTGCGCCCCTGAATTCGACCGCAGTATATTCCCGCCGCGATGAACAACACCGCCCCCATCAACCCCGGTCACGGCTTTCATGTCCTGACCAAGCCGATTGGGCCCATCTGCAACCTGGATTGCCGGTACTGCTTTTACCTGGAGAAGGAGAAACTTTATCCGGACGAACGCCAGTGGCGGATGAGCGATGCGATGCTGGAGGAATACATCCGCCAGTATATCCAGGACCAGCCGGTGCCGGAGATCAACTTCGCCTGGCAGGGCGGCGAACCGACGTTGTTGGGCGTGCCGTTTTTCCGGAAGGTCGTTGAGTTGCAGCAAAAACATGCCGGTGGGAAGAAAATCTCCAACGCCCTGCAAACCAACGGCACCTTGCTGGACGATGAATGGTGCGAATTTCTGGCCGCCCAACAATTTCTCATCGGCCTGTCCATTGATGGGCCGCGCGAATTACACGACCAATACCGGGTGGACCAGCGGCAGAAACCCACGTTCGACGCCGTCATGCGCGGACTGGAACTGCTTCGGAAACACAAGGTGGATTTCAACACCCTGACGGTGGTGAATCGCGCCAATTCGCAGCAACCGCTGGAGGTCTATCGTTTTCTCAAGGAAATCGGCGGCGAATTTCTTCAGTTCATCCCTTTGGTCGAACGCCGGGCCTCCGCCCAATCGAAGGCACTTGGCTTCGACTTCGCCGAACCACCGGAACCGGGCCACCCGGGCCACCCGCAATCGCCGGTCACGGAGTGGAGCGTCGAAGCGAAACCATACGGGAACTTCCTGTGCGCGATCTTCGACGAATGGGTCCGCCAGGATGTCGGCCGGGTCTTCGTGCAATTGTTTGACGCGGCCCTGGGAAACTGGATGAGGCTGGGATCATCCCTTTGTGCCTTCGCGGAAAAGTGCGGTGCGGCACTGGCCATCGAGCACAATGGCGACCTCTATAGCTGCGATCATTACGTCTATCCGAAATATCATCTCGGCAACATCCTGAACCAAAGCCTGGGTGGAATGGTCTGGTCGGACCGGCAAACCAAATTTGGCAACGACAAGTTCGATACGCTGCCGCAGTATTGCCGGAAGTGTGAGGTCCGGTTTGCCTGCAACGGCGAATGTCCCAAGCATCGGTTCATCAAAACTCCCGACGGCAAGGACGGATTGAATTATCTTTGCCCCGCCTACAAGCAGTTCTTCAACCACATCGATCCCTGCCTGCGCCTGATGGCGCAGTTGCTCCGCAACGGCCACGCCGCCGCCGACATCATGGAAATCAGCCGTTCAGCTTGCGCAGGATTTGCTCCGTGATGGCCTGCACGGCGGCTTCGGCTTCCGGGTCTTTTCCCGCCGCTTCATCTTTTGGCGGCACGGCACAGGTGACCCCCGGACGCCATTCGTCGTTGTCGCAAAGCTCGCATTCCTTGAGGCCATAACGCGGGTCGGGAATGCCCAGGCTTTGTTTGATCTTCAACAGGTCCTGGAGCTGCGGCGCGGTCATGGTCTTTGGCGTCACGCCCAGTTGCGACGCGACGAGGATCGTGCGGCAGTAGGATTCGAGAATTTCCATCTTGAAGTAGGCGTCCTCCACATTGTTGTGGCTCCAGGAAACGACGCCGTGATTGGCCATAAGGATGACGTTGTGCTTGTCCACCAAGTCAGCGACCAGCTTGCCCATCTCCGGCGTGCCGGGTGTGCGGTACGGCGCGATGGCCACGGACGCGAACACTTCAAATTCGGGAATCATGCACGTAGGCGGCTCGACGCCCGCGACGGCGAAACCCGTCGCGTAGGGCGGATGGCAATGCACCGAAGCCAGCGCTTTGGGCTGGCGCTTCATGATTTGCAGGTGCATGAGAATTTCGCTCGTGCGCTTCTTCCCGCCGAGCAACTGGTTGCCCTCGAAGTCCACGAGGCACAGATCTTCCGGCTTCATAAAACCCTTGCTCACGAGCGTGGGCGTGCACAGCGCAATGTCCTCGCCGACGCGAATGGCGATGTTGCCGCCGTTGCCGTCCACGTAGGCGCGTCCCCACAAACGCCGGCCAATATCGCAAATCTGCAGCTTCAAATCATGGCAATAGGACGAATTAAAAAACGCTTCGAGCTCGGACTTGGAGCTTTTTGAATTCAACGGTTTGGCCGGCGCGGACGTTCCGGCGCCGGACGAACCGGGCACTGGCGGTTTTATCCCGCGGATTTCCATTTCGAGCAAAAGGTCGCGCGCCGACGGCGTGAGGATGGCGTCCGCCGGCAGGTTGCGAACGTCCTGTCCGTTGCGGACCATGTTTTCCAAATCCCGGAGACTGATGATGTTTTTCATTTGAATGGCGAATAAAAAATTTTGTCCACGAGCGCGGCATTGATGGCGTCCACCGGCGTCGGACGGTCAAACGGCTGCGCGGCCTCGCGGCCTTCCTCGTAGCCAATCACCTGCCGCACATCGCCGCCGATGTCGTCATAAACGACGAGGCTCGGGTCTTTGCCAAAACTGACCGCCGCATCGAGTCCGCGCTCGTATTGTTCGCGGCTGAACGGGCTGACGACGAGAAACCGTCCGCCCGTCAGCGCCGGCACGCTGCGGCTCAAAGTCACACGACCGATGACCGCGCCGAGTTTCATACGATGGCAAATCCGAAATCCGAGGGCCGAATACCGAAAGAAATCCTAAGCCCGAAGCCCGAAAAAGACGGCATCCGACGCCCGCCGACGTCGGATTTCGGGCTTCGGGCTTCTTTCGGATTTCGAATTTCGGCCTTCGGATTTCTCACATTCTCACCCCCGGCTCTTTCTCGTCCACGATGGCGGTGACCATCCAGCGCACGGGACTTTTGTCGTTACCGACGGCTTTGCGCGCGGCCAGGCCGTCGGACGAAATAATCACCTGCTGGTGCAGGCCCGCGCCGTGCGCGTCAATGGCCACCATCGGCGAGCCTTCCGGTTCGCCCACCGCGCTCATCGGCTGGCAAATGACGAGCCGCCAGCCCTCATAGCTTGGATGCTTGCGGGTCGCCACCACATTGCCTTCAACGCGGGCTAAAAGCATAAATAAAATCCGAATACCGAAATCCGAAATCCGAAAGAAGCCCGAAGCCCGAAATCCGAAATCGGTACGCGCAGGACTGTGTCTTTTTCGGGCTTCGGAACTCGGATTTCTTTCGGATTTCGGGTTTCGGGTTTCGGATTTGTCATCGTTCACTTCCTCCAGATTGAGCCAAAAATCAGATTCAATTCCTTGGCCTCGCGCCAAACCGTCCGTGCTTCTTCAGTCAGATTTTCTTCCGCGGTGGCGATCATCCTCAGGAAAAACATGCTTTCCTTGGATTCCTTTCGGCAGGTACCGATGCTTTTTTTGTAGTCCTTGCCGGAAACGGCATCATCCGCTTCGCAATAGTTGGCCCCGACACTTGTTCCGGCGCCGACCAACTGAACAATCAGGCGATTATTGACCGGATTCTGCGGAATCCTTTTAGCAAGCCGAATCACGGCCTCGCCAAATTTCGCCGTGCGTTCCATCAGATCATTTGTCTTGAAATTTTGCCGTTCTGCCTCTTCCCGCAACACAAGCTCGTCGCGATCACTACCATCCCCCCAAGCGTAAAAATCCTTGTCCTCGAAAATTGCGCCCTCAGGCATTTTTTGCGATTCGGATTTCGAATATCGGATTTCTTTCGGCATTCGGGTTTCGGGTTTCGGGCTTAATTTAATATATCCGGAGGTTATCAACCATTACGCAGCGCCGCACGCGCGTGAACGTGCGCGGGTTGGTCACGCCTTCGCCGGTCGGCGTGGCAATCGAGTAACTCAGGTATCCTTCGCCGCCGAGACCGAGGCCGGCCATGCACGGGCCGTTCTTGATGAACAGCGTCGTGTCCAGCGCGCGGCCCATCGCCGTCATGTTTTCCACGTCGTGCGAATGAATGATGCTCGTGTGCTTGTAGCCGTGCTCGGCTTCGAGCGAACGTTCGATGCCTTCCTCAACGCTCTTCACGCGCACGATCGGCAGGAACGGCATCATTTGTTCTTCTTCCACGAACGGATGTTTCGCGTCCGTCTCCGCAAAAAGCAATTGCGTTCCGGACGGAATGTTCACACCCGCCGCTTTCGCCAGCACAGACGGGTCTCTGCCGATGAAATCCTTGTTGACCGAGGCGTGGGCGCAACCGCCGCCCTGCCCTTCCTTGAACGTAAACGCGGCCCTGGTCAGTGCGTCGAGTTGTGCATTGGTCAATCGCACCGCGCCGTTCTTTTCCATTTCGGCCATCAACTGGTCGGCGATGATTTCAAGCGCGAACACTTCTTTCTCGCCGATGCAGAGCAGATTATTGTCGTAAGCCGCGCCTTGAATGATGGCTTTGGCCGCGCGTTTCATGCACGCAGTGTCGTCCACGAACACCGGCGGATTGCCGGGGCCGGCGCAAATCGCGCGCTTGCCGGTCTGCATCGCGGCCTTCACCACCATCGGACCGCCCGTGACGAGCAGCAGCCGCACCGCTTCGTGTTTGCAAATCGCGGCAAAACTGTCCAGCGACGGCTTCTCGATGACGCACGCGATGTTTTCAATGCCGGTCTCGCGGCAAATCGCCTCGTTGTAGGCGCGCACGGCTGCGGCGGCGCATTTGGCCGCGCCCGGATGCGCATTGAACACGACCGCATTCCCGGCGGCGACAATGTTCACGATGTTGCCGCTCATCGTGGGAATCGAATGCGTGCTGGGCGTCACCGCGCCGACAACGCCGAACGGCGTGTATTCCTCCAGTGTGATGCCGTGATCGCCGCTGCGGCCGTCGGGCCGGAGCCAGTCCACGCCGGGAACGAGCTTGATGATTTGGAGCTTCTCGATTTTGTGGTCGAGCCGGCCGATTTTTGTTTCGTCGAGTTCGAGCTTGCCCCAGGCCTCGGCGTTCTTTTCGGCGAGCGTCTTGACGATTTCCTCAATCTTGCGGCGCGCGGCGATGCCTTTTTCCTTAAGTTGCAAAAACGCTTCTTGCGCCGCGGTGCAAGCTTCGCTGGCATCGGCAAAAACACCAAACTTTTCGGGCAAAGCAGTTACCGGACGCGATTTTCTTTTCGTGTGGTCGCAACCACAGGATGGCGATGAAGGCGACGGCGTTGCCGGAGTCGGAACCGGCGCGGATTTGACCGGTGCAGGACTGCCGTTCAGCCGTTCCATCACTTCGGTAACGACATCACGAATGAAAGTCTCATTCACGGCGCTCATGATGCAAATTCCGAAGACCGAAATCCGAAATCCGAAAAGACACCGGACGTTTGGGAATCATCGGACTTCGAACTTCGGTTTTCGGCTTTCTTTCGGTTTTCGACATTCGGATTTCGGGTTTAGGTCCCAGGTTTTATTGTTTCGCACTGAAGATTTGTTTTCCCAACACATCCACCACGTCCACGATGCCGATGATGACGGCGTCCACGGGCGCGTCCTTCAGGTTCGGCGCGAGGCGCGCAGAACTGCCCTGCGTGAACAGCACCATTTCGCCGATGCCCGCACCGACGCTGTCCACGGCGACGATGGTGTTGACGCCGGGACGGAATTTGGTCGGGTCCTTTTCGTCCACGAGTTGCGGGCGCAGGAGCAGCAGTTTGCGTCCGTCCATGTGGGCGTCCTTCTTTGTGGCGACCACCGCGCCTTCGACCTTTGCTAAAAACATAAATTGATAGTGGGGACGCGGTTCTCCACATCCCTGAATTTGGGGCTGCGCGGCAGCGCAGCTCTACCAGTTAAATTACTTCTTTTTGGGCAAAATCTGCTCCACATCCGAATGCGGACGGGCGATGACATGCACGCTGACGAGTTCGCCCTTGATGGCCTTGACGGCCTGGGCGCCCGCGTCCGTGGCGGCTTTCACCGCCGCGACGTCGCCCACGACCACCGCCGTGACGAGCGCGTTGCCGACCTGGGTCATCGGGCCGGCCAGTTCCACATTCGCGGCCTTGAGCATGGCGTCGGTCGCCTCGACAAGGGCGACCAGGCCGCGGGTTTCAATGAGTCCTATTGCTTGTTGTGCCATAAATCAGTTGAGCGTTGATGGTTGAAGGTTGATAGAGAACGGACAATGCCGAAAACCGAATACCCAAAATCCGAAAGAACCCCGAATGTCGAACCCCGAAACAATCAAAGCCAGCAAGGGCCGCGTCGTCATTCGGATTTCGGATTTCGGATTTCTTTCGGTTTTCATCATTCGGATTTCGGATTTAATTTCTTTTGCTTTCAAGAAAACGTCTGGTCTCGCGTGCGACCACGAGTTCTTCGTTCGTCGGAATGACCATGATTTTGACGCGCGAGCCGGCGGCGCTGATGACGGCTTCCGTCGCGTGGGTCGAATTGTTTTTTCCCACGTCAAGCTCGATGCCGAGCTGGTCGAGGTTGGCGCAAATCGCCGCGCGGATGTCCGCCTGGTTTTCGCCGATGCCGGCGGTGAAAACGATGGCGTCCGCACCGTTGAGTTCCAGAAAATAAGCGCCGAGCCAATGCCGCGCGCTGGCGACGAAAACATCAATCGCGAGTTTCGCCCGGGCGTCGCCCTGGGCAGCGGCCCCGGTGATTTCGCGGATGTCGTTCGAGATGCCACTCAAACCTTTGAGGCCGGATTCCCGGGTGAGCTGACGTTGCGCTTCCTCGATCGTGATGCCGAAAGTTTTCACCGCATAAGGAATCGCCCCGGCGTCGAGGTCGCCCACGCGGTTATTTTGCGGCAAACCGGACTGCGGGCTCATGCCCATGCTGCTGCCAATCGCCGCGCCGTTCAGAATTCCGGTGATGCTGGAACTGCCGCCGAGATGGCAGGAAATGACACGCAGCGGCGCACCGGTAATTTTTGATTTTCCACCGTCGAGGTAAAGCTGCCGGGCGCGGTCGGCTACGTCGTTCCGGCCAAGGAGTTCCGCGCTGCGCTCGGCCATGAATTTGTGGCTCGCGCCGTGAAAACCCCAGCGGCGGATGCCGGCGTCGTGCCAGGTTTCCGGCACGGCGTAACGGGTCATTGCCTCGGGCGCAAATTGATAAAATGCCGTTTCAAACAGCGCCACCAGCGGCACGGTCGGCATCCGTTGGGCGAAAAGCTTGATCCCGATGATGTAGGGCGGGTTGTGGGCCGGCGCCAGGCCATTGTAAGCCGCCATCGCGCCGAGCACACGCTCGTCGAGCCGCACACAGCCGGTCACGTCCTTGGCCACGACTGTCTTGAAGCTGACCGCCGCAAGGTCACGTTCGCTGGTGATGACGCTGGCGTCGCGCAACTGGCCAAGACAATCGTCAATTGCCTTCGGATAATCCAACACGCGCTCGAAGCCGCCCTTGTGCAACAGGCGTTCGCCGCCGTCCGAGCAATCGAACAGCCGCCACTTGAGCGAAGTCGAACCGATGTTGGCGACGAGGATCTTCATGTGAAGAATTCCGAAATCCGAACAATCATCTCGCAAGCCTGGCTTGGTTCCCGACGCGAATCCATTTCGGGCTTCGGCATTCGGGCTGCTTTCGGATTTCGGGGCTTCGGCATTCGGATTTTCCCTATTGCAGCCATTTCCCAAGCACGCCGAGTTCTTCGTGCGGGCGCGGGATGACCTGGACGCTGACGACTGTGCCCACTTGCGCCGCGGCGGCCGCGCCGGCGTCGGTCGCGGCTTTCACCGCCGCCACGTCGCCGCGGAAAAACGCGGTTACGTAACCACTGCCGATTTTTTCCCAGCCGGTGAACGTGACGTTCGCCGCCTTGAGCGCGGCATCGGTTGCTTCAAGCAAGGCGCAAAGGCCTTTGCATTCGATCATTCCAACTGCTTGTTGTACCATAAATAGTTGATGGTTGAGAGTTGATGGTTGACGGAATTACTTGCCGCCGCCGCCAACGAAGACTTTCAGCAAGTCCTCGTGCGGTCGCGCGATGATATGCGAACTGACGAGCTCGCCGACTTTGGCCGCCGCCTTCGAGCCGGCGTCCACCGCCGCCTTGATGCTGCCGACGTCTCCCTTGGCCAGCACGGTGATCAAGCCGCCGCCAATCGGGATGGTTTTTACCAGGGTCACATTGGCCGCCTTGACCATCGCATCGCTGGCCTCGACGCTGCCGGTATAGCCCTTGGTTTCGATCATGCCTATTGCTTCGCTCATAAGTTAGTTGATGGTTGAGTGTTGAGTGTTGAGAGTCGAACAAAAATCCGAACGCCGAAAACCGAATCCCGAAAGAAAATCGAAATCCGATTTCCGAAACGCATCCACTTCATTCCTGGGCGCCACACGCAAGTCCGGGCTTCGGATTTCGAGCTTTGGTTTTCTTTCGGATTTCGTCATTCGGATTTCTGGTTTAATTTACCAATTCACACATCGTATCCGCCTGCAGATTGCACGCGTTGCCCTCGTCCGTGTCAATATGCACTTCCAGTTTGAAACTCTTGTCCACGCGGCAAAGCATCTTGTCAAGGATCAGCCCGCATGACCCGCCAATTCGTAATTTCATTTCGTCGCCATTGGTCACTTCGTAAAATTCCGCGTCCACCGGACTCATGTGAACGTGGCGCGCCGCGCGAATCACGCCTTCCTTCATTTCAAAAAAACCGGCCGGCCCCATCAACATGCAACCCGGGGTGTCCTTGATGTTGCCGGACAAACGTAACGGAATATCAAAACCGAGCGCAATCGCATCCGTGTAGGCCAGTTCAATCTGATTGAAGTTGCGACAGGGACCCAGGATGCGAAGATTTGAAATCACGCGGCTGCGCGGGCCGATAAGTGTGAGTGCTTCCTTCGCTGCAAACTGCCCTTCCTGGTAAAGCCACTTGTGGACCTGCAACTGATGTCCCTTGCCGAAAAGAATCTCCACCGCCTCCGGCGTCAGATGGCAATGACGCGCGCTGATGTTCACCACGAGCGGGTTCGGTGCGGCCGCAGCACGCGGCAACGGCTTGCCCAGCCGCGAATAAACGGCCTGTCGAACCAAGTGCTCAACTACAGCACGATGTGGCGCTGAAGCGGTTGTAATCATAACGTTGGTTGAATCTTTGCCAATTTTGAAAAAAAGTCAACAATTATCTTGCAATATATTCCATAATCTGTCAGTATATTGGAAGAATGACGGCAGAACAGCGCAAACATCGTATCGAAGAGCATCTGCAACAGGTTGAATTTGCGTCACTTGAAGAGCTTTCGCAGCACGTGGGAGTTTCGGTTTCCACGGTGCGACGGGATCTTACTGTCTTGGAGGCGGGTGGCAGTTTGAAACGTACTCACGGTGGTGCGCGCATTTTGAATCCCAAGACGGACGAATTCATTTTTTCGACCCGTGACGCGCATCAGCTCGCCGAAAAGGAAGCCATCGGCAAGGCGTGCGCTGAACTGATTCAGCCGAACCAAAGCGTGATCATTGACGCCGGCACGACGTGTTATCACGTTGCGCGTCACCTCGAAGACAAACCGCTGCAAATCATCACCAACTCATTGCCGGTGGCAAATCTTTTTGCGGCGGCGACCCGTGTGGAATTGGTTTCCAGCGGCGGAGTGATTTATCCGCGGTTGGGCGTTTTGGTCGGGCCGCTGGCCGTCGAGACTTTTTCCAAAAAAATACACGCGGACGTGGCTGTCATGAGCGGCGGCGGCATCACGTTGGACGGCATCACGAATTCGCACGGACTGTTGATTGACATTCAACTGGCGATGATCCGCGCCGCTCACAAGGTGATTTTCTGTCTCGACCATACAAAATTTAGCCGCCAATCCGTGCTGCCATTATGCGGGCTGGACAGCGTGGACACGGTTGTCACCGACTCCCAAGCGCCGCGTGATTTGGTGGAACAACTCCGCGCCAAGGAAATTGAAGTCGTCATCGCGCCGGTGAATCAAAACGGAAACGGAGCGAAACCGTAAATCAACCGGAGCGCCGGTCTCCGACCCGGCACGGAAGAGTAACCGCGCACGCGCACGCCGGTTCGGAGAGCGGCACTCCACTCGCGCAATGGATCATCTGCGGACCAATTGGCGCAGTTCGTTCATCACTTTTTCCACGCTGATGGCCCGCACGCCGGTGATTTCCTGCAAAACGACCAATGCTTCGCCTTGCGGCCGCCAAACCTCCTCCAGCGTGTCCGCCCACAGGACAACGCACGGCAATCCCACCGCCGCCGCCAGGTGCGTGATGCCCGAATCGTGACCCACAAAAGCCGCGCAGGATTGGATTCGTTGTGCCAGTTCCGCAAGCGGCTGGCTTTGCACGATCGAACATCGCGCCGGTGGCAATGCGGCAGCCAGCCGTCGCAGGCGTTCGCCCTCCGCTTCGCCGCCAACCAGCAGCAGGTTCCAAAGGGTTGTCGCCATGACTTGTTGAATCAACCCTGCCCATTTGGCCTCCGGCCAGTTTTTCTTTTCACTGCCGCTGCCGGGATGAAAGGTAATGGTAGGGACGCGCTGCTGCGCGTCCAGGCTGACCGGCAGGTCAGCCCTACCGGAACTGTTTTGACAGTTGAGAACCAATCGCGGCACGGGATCCGCGTCGAAGATCGCGAGCCGTTCCAGCGGCTTGAGATAAACTTTCGTTGCGTGGAGTCGCTCCGTTTCGTCCGGGCGATGCGGACCGACGATGAACTGGCCGACCGCACAGCGGCAGATGTTGGTTTTGAAAATCTCGTCCGGGTCGTAGAGGTATGAAATGACCAGGTCGAACTCGGAGAAGTAATCCATCAAATCCGGCTCAAGTGTGCCGCCGCGGGCGAAAAAGCCCGCCAATCCGCGCGCCTCAATCGGTTGCACGCGGTCCGCCAGACCGCCCGCCACCGCGAGTTGTGCGATGTGCGGATAGCCCAGCACTTCGAGGTGCGCGTGGGGAAACTGGCGACGCAAGGCGGCAATGGCTGGCAACGTGAGAATGAAATCGCCGATTGCCCCGCCGCGAATGACCAGAATCCTGGATTTGATTGCGCTCACATCCCGCGGAACGCCGTCAGGCCGAGAATCAACACGAATACTGCGAACGCCAGACGGATTCTGCTGCCAATGCGGATGCGATCTTCCGTCGCCGTCGCCCAATTCAAAATGTCACGCAGTTTCCACGGCGTCACGGTGAACCAGATACCCACCACAACGAGCAGGTAAGCCCAGATTTGAATCACGAGCACAAATCGCGATTCGCCCAGATGCGGGCGCCCGGTATCCAGCATCAATTTCGCCAGCAGCAACATCAGGACGGCCAGGCCGCGCACGGCCAGAAAGTCCTGCACAAAAATGCACGCCAAAATTCCCACCGCCGTGAAACCAGCCATCATATACGGTTTAAAAACCGAGAAATCCGCGATCGGTTCGACGTTCACGTTCCACACAAACCACGCCGTGGCCAACAGCATCAACCCGCAGCCAATCGGCAACGAACGCGGAAATTTGCGCGCGGCGGCGGCGAACTGCGCCGGTTTGGTCAAACCGTAAATTTGCGGCACGCTCACGCCCAAGCCGAGCAAGATGGATAAAATTGAAAGTTTCATCTTTAACCAGCTAACCAAGAATGGACACAAAAGGACACGAAAAATTCAAAACACAGGAATTGGCCTGATTGCAGCCTTTGCCAGATGAGGTTGTGTGTCAATTTCTCGCGTATCTTTTTCTGGACAAACATTTTCGCTGGGAGCAAAGTCAAACCCACGAAAAAAGGATGGGCTGCAAAACAAGCAATCCATTATTTGTTAGGCATCTTGCCATGAAACCAATAGACGGATATTTTTTAATCAAGCCAGAGGATCTTTCGTGGAAGCCCGCGAACCCCATGAAAATTCCATACGCGGATTTTCTTGAGCGCACGAAGAGTGAGATTCTAGGTGCCAGACTTTGGCGTTTTCCACCAAAGAGTGCGAATACTCTTCAC
>Ga0074044_10001563_pt1 | contig 20592 bp, 16 predicted proteins | sample BogForMeECP23OM1_FD_94443 | JGI IMG/M metagenome (GOLD analysis project Ga0074044, IMG submission 94443) | Bog forest soil microbial communities from Calvert Island, British Columbia, Canada - Bog Forest MetaG ECP23OM1 | ecosystem: Environmental > Terrestrial > Soil > Wetlands ...
CAGGCGTCCCGTCCCCGCGTGCCGCCCAGACACAGAGAAAGCGTCATGGCATCCATTGCCGGCTTCCGAAGCGTTCGCGCCTTGCAGCTTTGCGTTCTTGCAGGCTCGCTGTCACTTGGATCGGCCCAAGCCGCCGAGGTCAAGACGCTGCATGTTGCCTTCCCGATCGCCGAGACCAGCTTCGATCCGGCGTTCGCGTCCGATGCGGCATCGGACAGCATCACCGCCAACATCGTGGAAGCGATGCTCGACTACGACTACCTCGTGCGCCCGGTCAAGCTCGTGCCGCGCACGCTCGAGGCGATGCCCACGGTCGAGGAAAGCGGCAAGACGTACACGATGAAGATCAGGAAGGGCATTTTCTTCGCGCCCGACCCGGCATTCAAGGGCAAGCCACGCGAGCTGACGGCGGCCGATTACGCCTACTCCCTGAAGCGCATCCTCGACCCGGGGGTGAAGTCGCCGTGGCTGTGGATGCTCGAAGGCAAGATCGCCGGTGGCGACGAAGCGCGCGACAAGGCGGCGAAGACCGGCAAGTTCGATTATGACGCGCCAATCCCCGGCCTCGAGGTCGTCGACCGCTACACCTTGAAGATCCACTTGAAGTCCCCCGATCTTCGTTTCCACTACGTCCTGGCAGTGCCCAACACGGGAGCCGTGGCCCGCGAGGTGGTCGAGGCATACGGCAACGACATCGGCGCCCACCCGGTCGGCACGGGCCCGTTCATGCTCGGGCGCTACGAGCGCAGCTCGCGCATCGAACTGGTGGCCAATCCAGGCTATCGCGAGGTCACCTACGCGCCGTCCGGGCCGGTTCCCGCGGCATCCGAGGCAGTCGCCAGGGGATTGAAGGGCAAGCGGCTCCCGCTCGTGTCGCGGGTGGAAATCAGCATCATCGAAGAAGCGCAGGGGCAATGGCTTGCCTTCCTCAAGGGAGAGCTCGATTTTCTGTTCCTGCTGCCGCCTGAATTCGTCGACCAGGCGCTCGTCAACGGCAAGTTGAAACCGGATCTCGTGGCCCAAGGCATCCTCCATCAGGTGCTGGTGCGCCCGAATGTCGCCTTCACGTACTTCAACATGGATGACTCCGTGGTCGGCGGTTACACGCCGGAGAAGGTCGCGCTGCGCCGCGCGATCTGCATGGCTTACAACATCGACGAGGCGATCCGAGTGCTCGCCCACGGGCGCGCGCTTCCCGCCAACGGCCCGATCCCGCCGGATATCGCCGGATACGACCCCGGCCTCAAAACCGGCGCGCAGGTCTACGACCCCGCGGCGGCGCGCGCGCTGCTCGACAAATCCGGCTACAAGGTCGGCGATGGCGAGGGCTATCGTCGGACCCCGGATGGCAAGCCCTTGGTCCTCGAACGCTGGTCGTCCCCGACCTCGGCTGCGCGCGAGGGAGACGAGCTGTGGAAGAAGACCATGGATGCGATCGGCCTGAAAATCGTGTTCAAGAAGGACAAGCTGCCCGAGTTGCGCAAGATGTCGCGCCAAGGCAAGGTACCGATGGCCGGTGACGGATGGAACGCTGACTATCCAGACGCCGAGAATTTCATGCAGTTGCTCTACGGCCCGAATGCGGGCGAAGCGAACCAGGCGCGGTTCAACCTGCCCGCCTTCAACAAGCTCTTCGACCAGGCGCGAGAGCTTCCCGACTCGCCGCAGCGGACCAAACTGTTCGACCGCATGACTGAATTGGTCGTCGCCTACGCACCGTGGCGCCTGACGATCAACAATATTGAGGACACGTTCGCGCACCCGTGGGTGCGCTATTACGTGCCGCATCCGATCCGCGAACAGGGGTGGATGTACATAGACGTCGACCTTGCGGCAAAGGCGAAGAGCAAGTAACCCGATATGCCACTGGCTTATGCCGGCCAGCGCGTGGCGCGCGCTGAGTGTAGATGGAGAGGCGCGTGGCGGCGGGAATACCGTCCAAAGGCTTGCACCCGTTCCGATCTGCGGCGCACTTGACGCAGATCAACGCTGCCTGCCGACCCCCGTGTTAGCTTGCGACGCCAAGCGCGGTCTCGAGCACCGCACCGGCCTTATTCGCGGGTCACATGCGACTTCTGCTGATCAATCCCAAGTACCCGGAGAGCTTCTGGAGCTTCAAGTGGGCGGTCGACCACGTCCTGCCGGCCAAGCGCGCGATCAATCCACCCCTGGGGCTTGCCACGCTGGCTGCGGCGTGCCCGCCGTCGTGGGAAGTCCAGATCGTCGACGAAAACATCGAATCGATTCCCCTCGCTCCTGCGGCCGACTTGATCGGCATCTGCGGGATGGGGGTGCAATTCGAGCGCCAGAGCGAGCTGCTTCGCTATTACCACGGCCAGGGCTACTACGTGGTCGCGGGCGGCAGCTACGCGTCGCTTTGCCCCGAGCGCTATTCCCTGCTCGCCGACACGGTCGTGGCCGGGGAGAGCGAGTACATCTGGCCTAGGTTCTGCGCCGATTTTGAAAACCGCCGTGCGGCAGGCCTCTACCGCGAAAACGGCGTCGTGGCACTGGCCGACTCGCCGGTGCCTCGTTTCGACCTGTTGAAGCTCGACCGGTACTCGACCGCCACGCTGCAGTTTTCGCGCGGCTGCCCGTTCCTCTGCGAATTCTGCGACATCATCGTCATGTTCGGCCGCAAGCCGCGCAGCAAATCCCTCGAGCAGGTCGAGCGCGAACTCGACGCGTTGCGCTCACTGGGCGCAAGGAACGTGTTTTTCGTCGACGACAACCTGATCGGCCGGCCCACCGCTGCCAAGACGCTGCTCCGCGGACTCATCGAGTACCAGAGACGCCACGATTACGCATTCAGGTTCGGCACCGAGGTTTCAATCAACCTCGCGCAGGACGCGGAGCTGCTGGAGCTGATGCGCGACGCAAACTTCGGCTGGGTTTTCATCGGCATCGAATCTCCCGACCCGAAGACGCTCAAGGAAACCCGCAAGACACAGAACACGCACGAGGACGTGCTTGCCTCAGTACGCACCGTCTACTCCTACGGCATCGACGTGCTGGGCGGCTTTATCGTCGGCTTCGACAACGACACGCTGGAGAGCTTCGACGGCCAATACCGCTTCATCATGAAGTCCGGCATCCAGGCGGCGATGGTCGGCCTGCTCACCGCACTGCCCAGAACACCCCTCTACGAGCGGCTGCAGCGGGAAGGCCGCCTGCGCGATGAGGCCCACGCGTCGGACAACACGAAGCTCGCGACCAACATCGTGCCAAAACACATGGGTTATGAGCAGATGATTGCGGCGTACCAGCGGTTATATCGCCGGCTGGTCACCGATCGCGCCATCGCCGAGCGTATACGGCACAAGATGCGCTACCTCGACAGGCCAGTCTACGCGGGCGAATACCCGCTGCCGCAACGCGTGGCTATCGTCTGGCGTCTGCTGTGCAAGGGCATCGTCAAAGGCGGACCATCACGCATCTGGCACTTCCTGCGCAGCATCCCCTGGCGGTCACCGCGCAAGGTGCCGCTGACCTTTGTCGACTGGATCGCGGGACTGGCAATGCAGGATTACGTTCACCGTCACTTCGAGCGCAGCCCGACCCGTGTCCAACCCGCCATTAATCGCAGGCTTACCGCCCTGCGCAAAGCGATCGGCGAACATTTGCACGCCGGACGCGTGGCGCTGACGTCGCGAGCCGTCGAGATCGATCTGTCGCTGTCCCTCGACGCCATTGCCGGGCGTCGGTTTTTCAACCGACTGGCAGGCCATCTGGACGGTTTGCTCGATTTTCGCGGCACCACGTTAACGCTGAGCATCGAACGGCTGCTCTCGCACGACGTGGCGGGCCTCGATCACCTCCTCGCCAGGCTCACCCGCCACGGCGACCGCATCTCCATAATCCTCAACGAGCGCCTGCTGCAACTCGTGCGCGTCGATTCCTCGCGCTTTCACCTGGTGTTGAGCGGCGCCGCGGTATAGAGTCGCCGCTGCCCGCCGCAACGCCAGCGTCATCGCCAGTCTCACCACGGACATGTGACACCGCGCAACGGCGCGGTGCACGCCTCCGAGCCACCGTCTAAGCGCTCGCGCCCACGCCTATCCTTGGCTCATCGCCTGTCACGTCCCTTTCGCTCTGGCGGTGATACTCGGAGGTGCGGTATTTGACATCAGTTGGCCCTGATCCGATAACCATCCGGATCCTTGCCCCTGGCTCGCCTCCACCACACTTGCATCGTGGGCACGTTGACGGTGACTATAAACAGCTTGCGAAGCGTGTTTGGAGGACACTGCAGTGGACGCACGCCATGCCAGGAATGATCGGTCCGCTCGAAGATCAGGCTTGCATTTCCCCGCGGGACGAGCGTTGCCGCGACCTTGAAGTCGTCAAATTTGGGCGCCGAATGAGGCTTGAATCTGCCCTCGTCGTCCAGCATCAGGATCTGGCCTCCCCAATTCGTGTCCCAATCGTCCTCTGTGTTGAAATAGAAGATGTGCGTGGCCAGCTTGCGCCGAGCGTCGCAGTGCGGCGAGACCGAACATCCCTGCCAGGCGTAGTACCATTCAAACGTAAGAATGAACTCGTCACCGACCTCGGGGCCGAATATCCGGTGCAGGAACTCCTGGTACGATTCTCCCTGTAGCGACGCGATGAATTCCTTCCACGGTTCAGCCAGTTTCAGGTGTGGCTGATAGTGCAGGATGTTCCGGTCATGACTGGCCTGTCCATGCGCGCGCTTGACGCCAACGTTCCTCTCGAACAGTGCATTGTCAGGCAAGGTATCTCGAAGCCGCTGGAATCCCTCCGGCGTCAATGAGCCCTGAAGATTCCACCAGGGGTAGGGGCGCTGCTTCTGAAACATGTCATACGAAATCTCGTCCAGGCATTGCTGGTTCAAATACTCCATCGCTAGTCTCCATAGACCGCCACGTATGCGTTGCATCAGCAAGCCGTGGCGTGCTGACCACTCACCGTGCAGGGCACGAGCACCGACGCCCGATTAAGCGACCTTCGACTCCCGGCGAATCTGCTTGCGCCGTCGTGCCTCCGATTCGAACTCCTCCAATTCCGGATCCAGGGCGTTGCGCGCAGATACGATCCCGATCGGCTCGCCGTTTTCGACTACCGGCACGTGGCGGAAGCCATTTTCCTGCATCAGGATAAGCGCATATCCGAAAGACTCGTCTGGCGCGACGGTCTTCGGCGCCGTCGTCATGACGTCGGCGATGCGAGTAATCTTCGCATCCAGGTCCTTCGCGATCACACGAAACACGGCATCGCGCTCGGTGAATATGCCAACCAGGCGTTTGTCTTCGACGACCATCACGGCACTGACCTTCTTCTTGGCCATGAGCTTGGCCGCGTCCCAGACGCTGGTATCTGATGGAGCAGTCAGCACTTTCTTCTGCTCCATGACGTTGCGAATCGGTTCACTGAACATGGATGTGACCCCTCCCCTGCAGAATCCTCCCTAGCCGCGCCCGCCGTCACCGCGGAGCAAGCAGGGGTACGCTCCGTAGTCGCAGACAGCACAGCCTACAGTTCGGCCCCATCTGCAGGAACCGGGGGCATTCACGCCCAGCGCGGCCGGCGCCCCTACTGGATAGGGCACTTCAATGGAAAGGCGCCGCGGCGCAGCGCGGCACTGCTTGCAATCAAACAACAACGATCGCCAAGGCATATTGATCTGCAGCAAATCAGCGCCATTTACCCCCATCCCTTGCCACCGCTGCAACTCATTCTCATTTGCCGCGATGCCCTGTGCGGCATCGGCAGCGGACCGTTTGCTTCGGCCGGGGCGGCAATCCCGGCTTGGAAGCCGGGCTACCGTTGGCGGCCTTTCGTCGCACTCTCCGACGGCCAGCGACGCCTACCCATTTGACGCGTGGCAGCCGCCGCCACACAATTGTCAGGAGGTGCAACGTCAAGATATTTCTTCCCCTGGTGCATTCCGGGTGCTCTGTGACAGGCTGCACACCGGAATTGGCGCGCTTCTGGGTGCGGGCCAATGCCGGGGTCGGTGCCGCCATTGATGAATCCACGGTCGCTGACAATTGCCATCGCCGACGCGCAGCCGGTCTCGGGGCTGCTGCAAACGTCGCCGGATGCGCACGCCTGTTACGTCATCGCGCACGGCGCGGGCGCGGGAATGGCGCATCCGTTCATGGCCGCGGTCGCGAGCGGGCTCGCCGAGCGCGGCATTGCGTCGCTTCGCTTTCAGTTTCCGTATATGGAGCAGGGTTCGAAGCGACCGGATACGCCCAGGGTCGCCCAAGCCGCGGTACGGGCAGCCGTTGCAGAAGCTTCGCATCGCCTGCCCAAGCTGCCCCTGTTCGCCGGCGGCAAATCCTTCGGCGGGCGAATGACCTCGCAGGCGCAGGCCGCATCGCCGCTGCCCGGAGTCCGCGGCCTGGTATTCCTCGGATTCCCGCTGCATCCGGCTGGTAAACCGTCCGACGAGCGCGCCACGCACCTCAGCGCGGTAAAAATTCCGATGCTGTTCCTGCAAGGAACCCGCGACCAGCTTGCGGATTTGCATCTCTTGCGGGACCTTGCCGGACGGCTCGGTACGCGCGCCACGCTCAGGTTGTTCAGCGATGCCGATCACTCCTTTCACGTCCCCGCTCGGACCGGACGCAAGGACTCGGAAGTCATGGCTGAGCTGCTAGACGCGCTGGCAGGTTGGATCGACCGCGTCATCGCGCGTGGCTAGCCAGCGCCAGGAGGGCCTTTGCGAAGACAATTTGCGGCCGCGCCGCAAGATTTGACCTCGGCGAACCCGCGAGAGCGATGAACACGGTAGCGGTGCTGTGGCGCATAATTCGACGAGGCAATAGTGCTTAAGCGGCTACGGAGGAAGTGGAGATGGGAAAGAAAAGTGCAGCGAAGAAGGACAAGTCCAAGGGCGAGCGGCAAAAAGGCGACGCAGACATGCCGCAGGCGACTGCGCGGAAACCCGGCGCGTCGGCATCGGAGGCCGTTTCCGGGAAAGACTACGCGCGGGAACTCAAGAAACTCCACGTAGAGCTCGTCAAGCTGCAGGAATGGGTCGTGCACAAAGGCCTTAAGGTCTGCATCGTCTTCGAGGGCCGCGACGGCGCCGGCAAAGGGGGTACCATCAAGGCGATCACTGAACGCGTAAGCCCGCGCATCTTTCGCGTCGTCGCGCTTCCCGCTCCAACCGAGCGTGAGAAGTCGCAGATGTATGCGCAACGCTACATGCAGCACCTGCCGGCCGCCGGCGAGGTCGTGATCTTCGATCGCAGCTGGTACAACCGTGCCGGCGTCGAACGTGTAATGGGTTTCTGCACCGAAGAGCAGGCACGGAAGTTCCTGAAACTGGTGCCGCTGTTTGAGAAGATCGTAATCGACTCCGGCATCGTTCTGCTCAAGTACTGGCTGGAGGTGACCCCCGAGGAGCAGACTCGCCGACTCAAGGCTCGCATCGACGACGGGCGCAAGACATGGAAGCTCTCACCGATGGATCTCAAGTCGTACAGCCGGTGGCACGACTACTCGAAGGCGCGAGACGAGATGTTCCAGGCAACCGACAGGGCCTGGGCGCCGTGGCATGTCGCCCGCTCGGACGACAAGAGGCGGGCTCGCCTCAATATCATTGCCCATCTGCTCTCGAGCGTTCCCTACAAGGTGGCACCGCGCGCAAGGGTCAAGCTTCCGCGGCGAGGGGACCCGGGCGGCCACAAAGAAAGCGCCTACCCTTTCAAGTTCATTCCCGAGGTTCATTGAGTGGTCCGTGGCGCGAGCTTGTTGGCCACCAGCATGGAGTGTGTCATGTCAGACCAGCAGCGAAATGTGCAAGCCGAATACTGGGCGACGAAATTCGAAGACATCTCTCTCGAGATCGCGCGGCTCGCGTCGCTTTGCGGCGTGCGCATTCTCGATGCAGGAGCCATCGAGCGCGTGCTGCACAACGATGCTTCGGTCTGTGGCACCCAGAATAAAATCGCATTCGACAAGCTGCGGGGGCTCTTGATGATGCACTACTCGGTGCGGGACGACGCGCTAGCGGCGCTCGGGCAAGAGAAGACGCGGCTGCTGATCGAGAGCATCGTCAAGTCGTTGCAGGAGAAAATCGGCGACCGGCTTGGTGGCCAGGGTTAGGGCTGGCGAAAACCCCTTGGTCGGATGGGCAGCGAAGGTGCCTGGCGCTCTGCTGGCGAGCCAGCAGCCGATCGCGAGTTCCACCCCACGCGCCGCATGTGCATGCCGCACGGCGCACCGACGCGGGGCGATCCCACGTGCAGCAGCGGTGGCGATTGATCCAGCTGTGACGTCTGGCGTTCCGGGGGCGCCAATGCAGGCGTCGCAGGTCGACCGCAAAACAGCAGGAGGAGAACCAGAATGGCGATTCGTATCGCCCGGGAAAAACTCAGCCAGGTCTTCTACCAACGCTGCTTCTATTTATTTGTGGTGTTGCTGGTATTTATCGCCGGCGTGTCGTTCGTGCCGGCGACACCGTTCGGGCGGCTCGTAATCGGTGGCATCAATGCGTTCCTGGTGGTCGCCACCGTAGCAGCGGTAGGGCGGACAGTCTTATCTTTTGTCATAGCGCTGCTCCTCGCCGGTCCCGCGCTGGTGTTCCAGTATCTCGGGGTAACTACCGGCCAGGCCGAGCCGCTTGCGGCGGCGTGGCTTTGCGATGCGGCGCTGTACGCGACCGCAGTCACCTATCTGTTGCTCTATGTGTTCCGGCCCGAGGTCATGACGATCGACAAGCTGTACGGCGCAGCCTCATCGTATCTGATGCTCGGCGTGGTCTGGGCGTATATCTACTCGCTGATGGACCACTTCTATCCGCAGTCGTTTTCGGTCGGCGGCAAGGCGGCACCGCTGCCGCCGATTGATGCGCTCTACTTCAGCTTCACCGTGCTGACCAGCACGGGCTTCGGCGATATTGTGCCGCTGGCGCGACAAGCGCGGGCCGTGTGCGTCGTCGAGCAGGTGACCGGGGCGCTGTTTGTCGCGATCCTCATCGCTCGGCTTGCCGGAGTATATCTGCCGGTTTCGCGCGATCGCACTTGAGAGGGCGGCATGCCGGCAGGCAAGTGTTGCAGCCGACGAACGGCTGGATCAGTCCGTTCAGCCTCGGTGTGCACAAAGTACTTCAGACCATCGACTCGACCACAACATACGCCTCGCGCGCCTCCGGCGGTTGCAAGCCAAGATCGTCGAGCACGGACTGCACCTCGAAGTGATCGGTGGCCTCGACGGTAAGGCCTCCATGCTCGCTCCAAGGAGGCGATAGGTCCCGCAGCAACGCGCCAAGTGCTGCCGAGGGGCCTGCTAGTGCCACGACCCAGGTCCCGAACGCACGCGAATACGGATCCAGCAATACGTGCGCGCCATCCCGCGCCAGCAAGCGCCCCTCCCGCGCCCTTTCGTCGAGCCATGCCCTGTCGGCAGCAAAGAAGATGCGCCGGAAATGCGCAACCCCTTCCCGGCTTACAAGCAAGCTGTTCAAGCCCGGCACCTGCAAAGCTGTTTGCCGGCCGCTCGACTTCCATTGCGGCATTCGCCGGCGGCTGACAGTCGCGATCTCCTTCCATCCGACGCTCTGGAAAAACGCTCGGGCCCGCCGATTGTCCCTGCCAGTGACGCCCCGTGCCACATGGATGTTTCGCTCCCGGAGGAGACCGCCCTGCTCCTTCATCAACAACGTCGCCACGCCCAGGCGGCGATAATCGGGGTGGACCCTTAGCCCCTGGGAAAAAACCTGTCCCGGCGCCACCAGTGCGGCGAAGACACAACCGGCCAGAGTTCTTCCACTGTGCGCCACCAGCATTTGATTGCTGGAGTCGGAGAGCCAAGCGTCCCACGCGCCGGGCAGATAATCCCGAGGGTCAAGCAACTCGCAGAGCGTACGAACGGCGTCCCGATCGGAGTCAGCCGCCTCGCGGATCGTCAGTTCCAAGAGAAACCCTTTCCCGGGCCAGGAGTTTCCCTCCTCGAGAAAAGCACGGGCGCTGACGGCGCACGGTGACAACGCCCGACTGCTTGATACGCAACGCCAGCGCAGGTGCATCCCCTGACGCCTCGAGGAGAACTTGATGAACGGTCTCTATTACCTTGTCCGCCGGGACCACGATCTCTGGCGCAACGCGAACGACCAGACGGGTCCATCCATCATCGCCTTCTTCCTCCAGCAGTTGATAGTCACTGGGTGCACCGCCGCAACTCTCCGGCAGCAGTTCGTCGGCCAATCGGTGAACGAGATCCGCAGGAAAGGTAACCCCCTCGAGGCATAATTTCTGGACGCTGCGAACATCGCTCAAATGAAACTCCAAGCCGAGTTCGTCCAGCGGGCAACCGCAGCGACGCCGTTCCAGGGTACCCAGGTCTCCACAATCGGTATTCAGATAGCGCTTGTGAACCGACGGCAGGAGCGAGGTCAACAGCAACCTTCCCTGCCACTCGATGCAGGCAAAGCGGTCGCTGAGAAGGTGCATGTCGTCGGCAACCTGCGGGTTGAGGCAGCCAATTGCAATGCGGCCCGCGTCGACCGCTCCGTACCAGGGATAGACGCGATGGCCCCGGCTCTCCAGCAGCGCTCTCTTGCGCGCGGTGATCGGCTCTCCGCCGAGAATGAAGACCAGGTTCGGTAACGGGCGCCGCCTCCTTTCGGCGTAGGCCTGCAGCCTGAGCGCTGAGCCGGCAAAGGTTGTCACCACTGCGCCCTGAGGCGCTTGGCGGCAAAGCCAGTCAAGCAGCGTTTCCGGTTGCTCGACTTCGGCAAGCCTGGGAAGGGGAAGCCTCACCCCCGCGACCGTCGCCGCCGCCGCGAGTACTCGAAGCCAGACACTCCAGCGCATCGCGGAACTCTGCGCTTCCGGAAGATGGCAAAACCATGCATCCGGCGCTTTCCCCGCGAGCGCAAAGGCGATTAGTTGGGCGATACCTGCCGCCGAAGGCGCCGGATAGTAAAGTACCAAAGGCAGGTCGAGGGCCCCCAATGCCGCGAGCATCGCTCTCTTGTAGCTTGCCTGCAACTCGAAACCGCTGATGTCCAGAGGGTTTTTCGTTCGCGGCCCGCTGGTGCCGCTCGTCCCGAGCGGCACCGAGGGGCCGCAGACATTGTCCAGGTCGGTTGGCAAGAAGGGAATCTCTCGACCATTCCGGACCAGGGGCTTGCGACATTTCACTTCGTCCGCATCGAGCCAGACCCCGTCCCGTGCGAGATTGCCCAAGGTTCGTTCCAGGCCTTCTTCCGCCAGGCTTGCGCGCAGCTTCTCGACAGTCCAGCCGCCAAGCCGCAGCAATACGGCCAACGGATGATAGGGGGCGCGATAGAGCGCCTGCATGCGTTCGAGAAAGGCGTGATTGCGGTCGGTGTCGAGGCGCCACGAAGGCTGCTCGCCGTAGCGCGCCCGTATCAGGCGCACCAGCAACGTGCCACCGAATCGCGCCCGTTGCAGCGGCGGGTACACGACTTTCCGTGCCATGGGTTGATACTAGCAAACCTTCGGTCGCACCGGCTTGCGATCCCGATTGCGCTCCGCCGCAAGGAGCACCCAAGCCAGCTACACCGTGCCTCGGGTCAAAGGCATTCGCCCCCAGAGGGAAAGAACTCCTTACCCATAGGCGGCCAAGGCTGATGCAACGCGGGCCGCGTGAAAGCACGCGGCCGCCGCCGAGTCCGACCCAAGGGTGCCCATGCTATCCTAGCCTGTTGATTTCGATTGCACACAAGCTGCATTGCAGCTGATGACGGCCCGTCAGTGTCTGCTTGCTGCCGCGGTGGCGCTCGCGGCGGCAGTTGCCTTCGGCGCGATCGGCGCGCACGCCGTCAGAGCCCGCCTCGCGCCGGATGCGCTCGCCATCTACCAGACCGCGGTTCAATATCACTTCTGGCATGCGCTGGGGCTGCTCTGTGTGAGCATCCTCATGGCGCAGCGGCCAGCAGCGCAGGGACTCGCATGGACCGCGTGGCTGCTTATCGCCGGCCTGCTTCTTTTCTGCAGCAGCCTTTACGCGCTGGCGCTAACCAACACGTCCTGGATAGGCGCTCTGACGCCAATCGGCGGTGTCGCATTCATCGCGGCCTGGCTGATGCTCGCCTGGGTTGCCTTGAGGCAGTGAAAGCAGGAAAGAGACTCAAAGCGGGTATCGGCGCGCCACCCGGTCAATGCGGCCCCGAGGCGGTGGTCGCGGTGACACCAACCGGATGACGGCGAACGCAAGCGAATCGGAACTAATCCACGGGTTTGTTGAACAAACGCTAAGCATCAAAGAAGCATCGTGAGCTAAACGTCGAGCCGGCCGCTCGCGGCACGACTCGCGGCGACTCGCGGAAGCGCCGATGGCAGCAGCCATTACCCCCAGGGCTGCAGTTTCCCTCAACCGGAAGCGGTTTTATCATTCGTAGTCCAGGCGCATGGCAAATGTGTCGCAATGTTGCGGGTAGGTGACGAGAATGTCCTATTCCATTCTGATCAACGGCGCGCGGCGGACGGCTGACGTGGATGCCAACATGCCGCTGCTTTGGGTGCTGCGCGACGTGCTTGACCTCAAGGGCAGCAAATTCGGCTGCGGCGCTGGCTTGTGCGGCGCCTGCGTCGTACATCTCGACGGCAAGCCCGTGCGCTCCTGTCAGCTTCCCGTATCGGGCGTCGGCCAGGCGGCAGTCACGACCATCGAAGGCATCGGTGACACGCCGCTCGGCAAGCGGATTCAATCGGCGTGGCTGGATGTCGACGTGGTCCAGTGTGGGTATTGCCAGGGCGGACAGATCATGTCGGCGGCGGCGCTGCTGGCGACAACTCCACATCCGACCGACCAGGACATCGACGCCGCGATGAGCGGGAACATCTGTCGCTGCAATACCTATCTTCGCATCCGCGCTGCGATCAAGAAGGCGGCTGCCATGCGCAGCGCCGACCAAGGGAGCCTCTGATCATGGCCGCCCATCCCACGTCGAACGCGCGCCCGGACATGAATGCATTCGTCGCCTCGCGTCGCACATTCCTCAAGGCTGGCCTCGCTGCAGGCGGCGGCTTGCTGCTCGAGTTTGCGCTTCCCGCCATGCCGCGCGCGGCGGCCGCCACCACGTCGGCGCCAGGCGACGCCCTCCTCGGCGCCTATGTGCGCATCGCACCCAGCGGTGCAGTCACCATCCTGTCCAAGAACCCCGAGATCGGACAGGGTATCAAGACGATGCTGCCGATGCTCATCGCCGAGGAACTGGATGTCGACTGGGACCAGGTGCACATTGAGCAGGCCCCTCTCGATGCGGAAAAATTCGGCCGGCAATACGCCGGCGGCAGCCAGGCGACACCATTGAACTGGGACCCGCTGCGCCGGGTCGGCGCCGCTGGGCGCCAGATGCTGATCACCGCGGCAGCCAGCTCCTGGGGCGTCCCGGCAGCGGAGTGCCGTACCGAGTCGGGCAGGGTGTACCACGGGGCGAGCGGACGCAGCGCGGGCTATGGCCAACTGGCGTCCAAGGCGGCGTCGCTGCCGGTACCCGACCTCAAGTCGGTCAAGCTCAAGGACCCGAGAAACTTCAAGATCATCGGCCATTCCAAGCCGGGCGTCGACAGTCCGCTGGTAGTGACCGGCAAGCCGCTCTTCGGCATCGACGTAACCCGCCCCGGGATGCTCTACGCCGTGTTCCAGAAGTGCCCCGTATTTGGCGGCAAGGTCGTCAAGGCCAACACCGACGCGATCAGGAGCCTGCCGGGCGTGCGCCACGCATTCGTGGTCAAGGGCGGCAGGGACCCGCAAGGACTTGTCGACGGCGTCGCCATCGTGGCGGATACCTGGTGGACGGCTGAAAAAGCCAGGGAAAAGCTCGAGGTCGCGTGGGACGAAGGTCCAACGGCAACGCAGAGCAGCGCCGGCTACGCCGAGACTGCGGTGCAGCTTGGCAAGGTCGCGCCGGCGGTTTCACTGCGTAGCGATGGCGACGCGAAGTCGGCACTGGCACGCGCCGCGCGGGTCGTCGAGGCCGCCTATTCCTATCCCTTCCTGCCGCATCTGTCGATGGAGCCGCAGAACTGCACCGCTCATGTCCACGACGGCAAGGCCGAGCTCTGGGCGCCGACTCAGAATCCCGGACCCGGAGCGCAACTGGTGGCGGCGACGCTGGGCATCGCGGATAGCGATGTCGTCGTCCACATGACGCGCTGTGGCGGCGGCTTCGGGCGTCGCCTTCGCAACGATTTCATGGCCGAGGCCGCCTGGATCGCGAAGACCGTCGGTGTGCCGGTCAAGCTGCTGTGGAATCGGACCGATGATATCCAGCACGATTTCTATCGTCCTGCGGGTTTCCATTTCTTCAAGGCAGGGCTCGATGCGAACGGCGGGTTGACCGCCCTCACCGACCATTTCGTCACATTTGGCAATGGGCGCCAGGTTGCCGCCTCGGCGGGCATGGGGGCCGAGGAGTTCCCGGCGCAGCGGGTCGAGAATCTCCATTACGGCATGTCGCTGATACCGCTTGGTGTGCCGACGGGGCCACTGCGCGCGCCGGGCTCAAACGCCCTGGCCTTTGTCTTCCAGTCGTTCCTCGACGAACTTGCCCACGCGGCCGGCCGAGATCCGGTGGAGTTTCGCTTGAGCCTCCTCGACAAGCCGGCACCGACCAGCTCGAGGGGTGGCGATGCACGCACCTTTGATGCCGGGCGCATGCGCGCGGTGTTGAAGCTCGTGGCCGACAAAGCCGGCTGGGCGAAACAGGTGCGGTCCAGGGGCACCGGCATGGGGGTTGCGTTCTATTTCAGCCATCTCGGTTACTTTGCCGAGGTCGCGCAGGTGACGGTGGCGCGATCAGGCGAGGTCAAGCTGGACAAGGTCTGGGTCGCCGCCGATGTCGGCAGCCAGATCATCAATCCCATCAACGCCGAGAACCAGGTCCAGGGTGCCGTGCTCGACGGCATCGGGGCAGCTCTCGGCCAGACCATCACCATCGAGCGTGGCCGCGTGGTGCAAGCCAATTTCGACAGCGTGCAGCCGTTGCGCATCGACCAGGCGGCCCCGGTCGAGGTCCATTTCCTCGCCACCGATCACCCGCCGACCGGCCTGGGCGAGCCAGCCCTGCCGCCGGCGATCCCGGCATTGTGCAATGCGATTTTCGCGGCAACCGGTAAGCGGGTCCGCCAGCTGCCGATCGACACGGGCGATCTCAAATGGACTTGAAAACGCAAGCTAGCCCCGCGCTAAGGCTTCCGCGCGCGCGCGACGCGGTCCTTGAGCGCCGGGATTGCACAACAAGGCCGGGATTGCGGACCGAAACCAAATCGCAACACCCGCCAAAATCCGCGTAGGGTCGGCTACCCAACCAGGGCAAATCTGCAGGGATTTCCGCGTGCGTCGCCTCGACAACCTCGAGATTCACCTCACCCACAGTTGCAATCTTGCCTGCGAGAGCTGCTCGCACTACTCCAACTATGGCCACAAGGGAATGGTGTCACTCGAAGAGGCGCAAATTTGGATGAGTGCCTGGAACAGACGCCTCGAGCCGCGGCAGTTCTCGCTTCTTGGCGGCGAACCAAGCCTGCACCACAATCTGGTGGAATTCATGGCCCTCGCACGAAGGAGCTGGCCGCACGCACACCTTCGACTCGTGACCAACGGCTTTTTCCTGCACCGGCACCCGGCATTGCCCATATTCCTGCAACACGATCCGGACGCCGCCATTTACTTGTCGATTCACCATGGATCGCCCGAATATCTGGAACGGATCCTGCCGATCAAGCAGCTCCTGAAGAAGTGGGTCAATTTGTACGACATTCAGGTACGAATTTACCACTCTCATAAGCACTGGACGCGACGTTACCAAGGCTCCGGTGCCGGCATGGAGCCGTTTGCGCACGGGAAACCGAGACAAAGCTGGGAAACTTGCCCGGCAAGGTTTGGCCCCCAATTGTTCGAGGGGAAAATCTGGAAGTGCGCACCCTTAGCGTATCTAAAGATGCAAGACGCCAAGTTCTCACTTTCTGCGCGCTGGCAGCCTTACTTGGCCTACGAACCGTTGCCGCCTGATTGTAGTGACGATGAACTCGACGCGTTCCTCAGCCGCGAGGAGGAATCCTACTGCAGCATGTGCGCCGCCCACCCCCAACCACTGAGCCTCGCCATTCCACTCGCGTCCATCGGGCGGCGCAGTGGCAAATCTTCACAGTTCAACGACGGATCGCCCGTCCAACATTCTCCGCGCGCAGGCGATCCGCACGGGTAACCCAGGTCATGGAGCCTGCGCGAACAAAGTTCGGTGCGGTCTTCGCCGCGGACCTCGAGCGGCTCTCGCAGAAGCGAGCCGGAGCCAAAACTGCGCGTCCAGGTCCCGGCTTCCAATCAGCCGGGTGTTGAAATCCGGGGTGGGAAAAGAGCTCCCTATGCCGCCTCTCGCGCGAAATCCCGACACTCTGTAGAATTCTCTCTTACCGGCAAATCAGCGCGCCGCTGATTCCGGCGCTAATCTCGTGGGCCTACATTTTGTAGCGTCAGTCACGGGAAGAGCCTTCCTTATCTAATTGGCTACAGGAGGAACTCATGAAGAGTGGAAAAATCGCATCCCTGCTGATCCTTGCGCTGCTAACCGGCGCCGCGATCTCCCTGGCTCAGGTGGCAACCGCGCAACCTATGGCCTCGCCCGGGATGCCCGCGGATGGTCGCACGCAAGCGCTGGTTATCCGCCCGCGCATCATGCTATCCAAGGAGGAACAAACTCGCCTGCAGGCGTATGCGGATCAGGGAATCGACTCGCTGCGACGGTACATCTGGCGCACGCGGATGATTTATGACTACTACCTGCCTGACCTGCTTAACGTAGACTGATAAGGGACGGCTTGCGCGATTCGCCCCGACGCCATGAAATCGCTGCAAGGGAACGCGCCGGTAGGCCCCATCCGCGAGCCGTAACGCTCGCCCGGGCACAAGAGCGTACGCACGAAAATCTCCTTGGGGGAATCGGTGCGGCAATCGCGCGTCCGAACGAGCGCCCGATGATCGCCGAAGTCAATGCACGCACTCCCCGAACAGGGGTCGAACAGTCCAGATATCGAACTCTCGGCAACGCCAAGGGCAAAGGGGCGTTGCCATGCATGCGATCGAGGAGAGTGACGGACCGAATAGACCAATGCTAGCCTGCGCTATCGTCGTTCGAGCTCGTGACAGATCCGAACCTGAAGTGAGCCTCGAGTTTGCTTGTTTGAAACACCAATGAAGCGAGTGCAGTGAACAGCGCAACGCCGCCCAGAATAATCGCCAGCCTGAGAAACGGCTGCCCTGTTTCGATTCTATAGTGAACGAGAGAAATGGTTGAACGTAACCATTGAATGGACCCCAGAACAAGACAAACTTGAATTGTACGAGCCGCCCACGGACGTCTAACAAAGACCAAGATGATCATGAGGATGGATACCAAAGCCGCCAATTGGTTCTCACCTCTGAAGAAATGGGCCGCCAGCAACACGAACCCAACGACCGGCGGAATTAGGTAAACGATGGCCATGGGCCCAGCTGCGGTTTGGCTGCGTTGCCGAAAATGGAGGTCAGCGGATAGCGCTAATCCTTTGTAATTCGTGGCTCGCCGATCAGACGGTCAGGGCTCTGCTTGGTTGCCCTGCCCCGCCGTCACTTTCAGCGCGTCTCCAGTCAGCTGCAAGACGGTCAGGCCCGAGCCGGCGCGATCCATATTGTAGATATAACCACGATCATCCAACTCGCCGAGGTCGGAGAAGGTCGCATTGCGGCAGTGTTTCGGATCACCTTGGAACGGTCCACAAGTCTGCTGGGTGTTCCTGTTCGGTGCCTGAATGAAATAGGCGACCCGTCGGGGGTTGTAGGGATCGCGAATGTCAAAAACCTGCAGCCCGGCGTTGAAGTAGGAGACGATGAGGAGCTTGCCATAGTAGGGGGCATAGATCCTGCGTGGCATCTCGTGAGTGCCGAAGCGTGCTCCTCTGGCACAGAAATCGCCAGGGAACTGACCGACGGTCGCGGTTGCGATCGGCCAGGGCGCAAGCTCGTTGCTGATGTCGATGATGGAAGGATTCTTCCACTTTTCCGGAGCGCAGTCGTTGGCGGTCTGTTCGGAAAGGTTGATCGCAAGATCCAGCCTTAATGGTGTCCCGCCGAGAAAGTTCGCCTGCTCCTGCGGAATGGGCACCCCGAAGATCGGGACGAAGGTGTGCCCGCCGTCGAGGGGATTGAGGGTGATATAGCTGATCTGCGGATAGATCAGGTCGGCCTGGGTCGGCGCACTCGCGCAATCGCGCGAAGCTACGTGCTCTGCGCTACTGACGCATCCGCCGAGAAGCCTTTTCCGATCGACGATCTGGTCGACGCCGCTGCTGCTGCTGCCATAGCCGAAATACACGCGATTCTTGGTCAGACCCGCCGAGTACATGGCGTGAACGCCCGTCGGCGGATTGGTCACGCCCTCATAGCAGGTGTCGCTGGGAGCGTTGGAACAGCTTTTCTGCGTGGCGACGACCGCCGCGGGCTGTTGACCCGGCAACCCCCACTGGCGGATAAACCTCGGTTTTGCGGGATTGCTCAGATCGTAGATGTAGACGTGCTGGTTCGAGTACCATCCGTCGCCGCGCTGCTGAAAGACCATATAGGCGATCCCGGTGTCGCATTCCCACCATGCATGGTGCGTGGCGATTCCGTCGCCGAGGAAGGGCCGTCCAACCCGGACAGGGTGCGCCGGGTCGGTGGTATCCCAGATCTCCCAAGCGACGTCGCCGTCGTGCCGAAGCAGGAAGAAACGGTTCGTCAGGCCGTTTGCCGCCGCATCCGGCAAGCCGTTGCCACCGCACACCGCCAGATGCGCCGACGAACCGGCCGTTGACGGAATGTGGGACACGAGAACCGGGTGCGCAGGATCCGTGGCGTCGATTAGTGACGTGCCGTCCTTCTCCATCTGGCCGGTCAAACCATTCAGATGCGGGCCACCGCTGCCGTTATCAGACACGTACACGATATAGCGGCCGTTCTGGTTTTCGATCCATCCGTCGTCCGAACTGGCCCGACCCTGGTTGTCGTCGAACCCCACCACCCGCATGTTCCAGATCGATTCCTGGTCGGCTCCGTTGGGCGCCGGCACGGCCAGCGCCGGTAACCCGGCTGCACCCTCTGGGCCTTCGCTGGGCGTCACGACCGGGAAGTCCGGCCCGTCGGGCGGGTAGGACGCGGCCCAGGCGACGCCGCTCAATCCAAGCACGAGCCCGGACAAGGCAACGACAAGCCATGGTCTGACGCTGCGGACCACTTGAGATAGCTCAGCCATGACGAATCCTCAGAGAAATTCTACGAGACTGTGTTCGTGGTCAGCCCCCTGGCTCGGCGAAGCTGCTCACCAGGCCGGACTCGACCGGCTCACTCCCCGCGAAGAACACAATAGGGACTTTGGTCGTCGCTCTATCACCGGGTCACCCATCGCGAGCCGAGCGTCGGTGAGATCTCAATGCCACTTTTCCTTCACGCATCAAGAATCAAAAGGCGCGGCCTTTATTGCGACGCCCGCTGCCGCACAACTCGAACAGCTACTACTTTCTTGAAGGCGCAATGCTTTCCGTCCGGGGCGGCGCGCCGTCGGCATTCCACGTGTCACGAACGTAGAGCCACTTCCCACCTTTTTTCATGGATACGGAAAGATATTTCCCAGTCTCGACGACCTTCCCCGCCTTGTCCTTCACCGCGTAGGTCCCGGACTGCCAACCCATGTCGCCGGAGACACCGCCGGCGGGATTGAGGCCCAGACTGAAGGCGACTCCAGCCTTCTGCGACTCTGCCGTGTCCTTCACGAAAAATGCTTTGATCGCGGCCCGCCCGCTCACACCCGGTCCACCCGGCGGGAGGAGCACCGCCTGTTCGTCGTAGAGACTGGCCACCGCATCGGCGTTGCCGGCGTTATAGGCCCTCACCCAGTTTTGATCGGCGGCCTCAAGTGCCGCAATTTCTGTCGACGAACCTGCCGCCGGCGACTCGATGCTGAATACCGCGAGTCCAATAATCGTGCAGAGAACCCCCGCCGCCCTGGTGATCGGACTCATTTAATCCCCCTTAGATGTCGGCGCTGGATGCCAGTCGGCATCGCGCGACCATCATGGTAGCCGAACTTGGGTTAGGTGAGGTAAAGGGAGCTCGCGTCACCCAAGCCCTTGACAGTTGCTAGCCGATCACGCAAGCCATTTGCAGATTCGTTCGTGGCGACGGTTCGGGCGTCTCTAGGATCACGGATGCACCACATGACTCCAGAGCTCGGCTCTGGGCTCGACGCCGAGGCCGGGTCCGTCGGGCAGCTCGAAAAAGCCGCCCACGCACCTCATGCGCGTCTCCACAAAGGAAAGGTTAGCGTCGAACACCGAATGCTGATGCTCGTGATAGGGTAGCTCATCGAGGCTCGCCGCACCGTGCAGACTGGCGGCATGGAAGATACCTACGCCGATCGTCGCGTGCGGCACTACACGCACGCCGTGCTCGGCGGCGAGGCGTGCGATGGCTACGAACTGCGACAGTCCCGTGTGCGCGACTTCCGGCTGGACGATGCTGACGCAGCGCCGCGCGAGCCGAGGTAATACCTGATAGGCCGTGCTCCACTCCTCGCCGCCGGCGATGGGGACGCCGACACGCGCCGCGACCTCTGCTTGCCCGTCGATATCCTCGGGA
>Ga0074044_10001564_pt1 | contig 20579 bp, 20 predicted proteins | sample BogForMeECP23OM1_FD_94443 | JGI IMG/M metagenome (GOLD analysis project Ga0074044, IMG submission 94443) | Bog forest soil microbial communities from Calvert Island, British Columbia, Canada - Bog Forest MetaG ECP23OM1 | ecosystem: Environmental > Terrestrial > Soil > Wetlands ...
GACGACCTTCGAGCAAGCCCGATTGCAGCTCGAGACGTTCGTCGAATCGATTCTCTTCGATTGACCGGGGCGGAAGGTGAGCGCGAAACCTCCCGGCACGGTCTCCGTCGAGCGCGTCGACGGGCGGGCGACGGTCACCTGGGAGCACGGACCGGCGAACGTGTTCGACATCGCACTCCTGGAGGAACTCACCCGTGTTCTCCGCCGTGAGGAGGTCACGGGTTCCCATGTCGTCGTGCTGCGCGGTGGGGGGAAGTCGTGGAGCGGTGGCCTGAGCGTCGAGGATCACCTGAAACCTCGGGTCAACGCCATGTTCGACGCGTTCCACAAGACCCTCACGACCCTCTGGAACCTGCCCGGCCCTACGATCGCTCAGGTCCACGGAAGATGCTTGGGGGGTGGTTTGGAATTGCTGATGGCCTGCGACCTCGCGATCGCGTCCGAGGGGGCCACGTTCGGTCAACCCGAAATCCGCCTGGGGGTCTTCGCGCCGTTCGGCGCGGCCACCTATTCCCATCTCCTCGGTTCTCGCCCCGCGGCCGAACTCCTCTTCCTCGGAACGCCGTTCAACGCCCAACGAGCGGCGTCCGTTGGCATCGTCAACCGAGTGGTCCCCGACGAGGAGCTCGATGCGTCCGTGGCGTTGACCGCCCAGACCCTCTGCAGCCACCGGCGGGAAGCCCTGCGCCTGCTGAAGCGGGTCCTCCGTCGGGCGGAAGTGGACCCCTGGTCCTCCCTCGCCTACGCCGAGCGCACGTACCTCGACGAACTCATGGTACTGGGAGAGTCGGAGGAGGGGCTGCGAGCGTTTCTCGAGAAACGGGCGCCCATCTGGAAGGATCGGTGAGCCTTCGGTTCATGCGGGCCGCCGTCTTTCAAGGCTCGGGGCGTCCGCTCCTCGTCGGCGAAGTGCCCCGGCCGATTCCGGGGCCGGGCGACGCTCTCGTGAAGGTGGCGGCGTGCGGTTTTTGTCACACGGACCTCCATTACCTCGACCATGCCGTTCCGACGGCGAAGCCTCCTCCCCTCATTCTCGGTCACGAGATCTCGGGCATCGTCGAAGAGCTGGGAGCCGGCAAACCGGTACGGTCCATCGGCGACCGCGTGCTGGTCCCCTCCGTCCTTCCGTGCGGGAGCTGCGAGTATTGCCGCGCGGGGCGCGGGAACATCTGCCCCCACCTTCAGATGCCCGGCAACCACCGGGACGGAGGGTTCGCCGAGTACGTCGTGATCCCGGCCCAGGACCTCGTACCGTTGCCGAGCGATCTCGACCTGGCGAACAGCGCGGTGATCGCCGATGCGCTCACGACACCGTACCATGCGGTCGTTCACCGGGCCCGAGTACGGAGCGGCGATTGGGTCGTGGTCGTCGGGTGCGGGGGCGTCGGGATCAACGCCGTCCAGTTCGCCGCCGCGGCGGGCGCGAACGTGATCGCCGTGGACCTTCGCGCCGAAAAACGCGAAGCCGCGCGGCGGCTGGGGGCGTGCGAAGCGCTGGACCCCGCGGCACACCCCGACCTCGGCCGGGAAGTACGGAAGAGGTCCGGGGGAGGGGCGGACGTGGCGCTCGAGGTCGTCGGGAAGCCCGAGACCGTCGGCCTGGCTCTCTCCACCCTGCGCCGCGGAGGACGGCTCTGCGTGGTCGGATACAGTGATTCGGTCGCTCCGATTCCGCTCAATCGGCTCATGTTCTTCGAGTACGAGATCGTCGGTTCGCTCGGCTGTCGACCGGTGGACTACCCGCGCGTCATCGAGATGGTCCGCCAGGGAAAGGTGAACCTGGACGCCGTGGTCACCGCCCGACTCCCCCTCGAACGGATCGCCGAGGCCGCCGAGGACCTCCGGCAGGGCCACGGATTGCGGACGCTGATCGTCCCGTAAGCGCGCCGGCCGGCTCCTAGGGGTCGGCGTCCGGGCGATCCGGTAGGCCACGAGCGCGGTCTCGGGGCGCGGAAGGTGCTCGGACGGCGCCCACCTCGGCCTGGCGCTGCGAGGCGAGCTTTCGCATGCCCCGGCGCAGGTTCTCCATCGCCGTCGCACGGCTGACGCCGAGCGACTTCGCGACATCCTTGAGCTGAGCGCGACGTGGGTAGTCGTAGAATCCGAGCGCGAAGGCGGTTCCGACAGCGATCTCCTGGCGGGCGGTCAAATCGTGGGACCCCCGATACGACCCGATCCGGACGAGCGAGGCCGGCGAGCTGCCCGGCGTGGTGAACGAGGCGAGGAGAGGGTGGGCGTCCCGGACCCGGTTCACGAGCACTCGCCATTCCCCTTCGCGCGCTTCCTCCTCCGGAGCGCCGGCCGAGGGGAGGAAGGGGCAGCTCATGCAGATCGCCCCCATTTCGAACACGCTGTGGCAGAGGGCGGGCAGGGGACCGACGAGACGAACGAGGAGCCGATGCGGCCCGAGCTGCGTGAGCGAAAGCTCCTCCGGGCTCGCCCGTTGTCGAAGGAAGGCCGTGATCTCGGGAAGGGTCGCGGGGGTCGCGTTGATCTCGAGAAGCTGAAGGAGGCGATGCGGGGATTCTTCGGTATGTCGGCAGACGTGCAGGCGGACACCGGCCCCCCAGCGGGTGCTGAGGTCCTGCATCCAGTGCGGCACGGGCCCGCCACGGATCCGGAGCTCCATCAGAGCGGCTTCCTTGCGCGGGGACGGTCCGGTTCCTCGGTCCGCGCGACGAGGGGCGGGTCGGCGTACGGTCCCTCCCTTCTTTCCGACCGCACCCCGGCGACGCAGGGGGGAAAGCGGAGAGGAGGGGGAGCCCGGTGAGAGGCGGTCGGACCGCCCGGGGCGGCCCCCCCGCTCGAAACTCCCCTTGTGGAGGTGGCTTCGAGTCCGCCGCGGTTCGACGTCGTGGGGGCCCTTGCGAGAGTCGCGGGCCATGGGCTCCCTACCTCGTTCTCCCCTTTCCGCCTTTCGAGGGGAACGTTACCCTGCGAGCGGGAGCCGTTCCCGGCGATGGCTCGTCAAGCGCATCGCTCGAGAAGAGAATGGGGGTCCCGGGCCAGATAGCGGGGCATGGATTTGAACCATGGATCTACGGGTTATGAGCCCGTCGGGATTTCAGGACGGTCGGCACCGCCGACCGCTTTCCTGACTACCCTACCCCGCTGCGGCGAGCCCGAGGAGGATGGCCTATTTAGAGCCTATCCGGGACCTGCCAGATTACATCTTTCACATTCCGTTGGGCGGCCGAGGTTCTTTGCCTCGTGCAAATCAGAGTTCCATCGAGTAATGGCCCACCACCGAATTCGTACAGTTGTAGTGCCGTTCACTCCCCATCCCGCCTTGCGTCGAGCGCTGTGCGACGTCCGTTCCGCCACGAACGACCTGGTTCCACTTTGGCGGAGTCGACCAGATTGGTCCCGATTCCGCGCCACTAAGGCCAGCTATCCTCACCTCCGTGCTCGATATCCCCACCTCGCTTCCGCGTGGATGGTGACAATTGCAAACGAGACATCCGCGGTCCTCAGTGCGTGGGACCGCACCCTGCGACGCCTTCGGCGTTCAAATCCGGACCGGTTCGCTAGTCTAGTTTCACGATTTCCTCGCCGTCGTCGACTGATGGCGAACCTTCATTGCAGCTTGTTCCGAATACGCAGGGGCACGCTCGAAATCACCCTTCACCGCGACCGCCACCTGAGCATCAGACTCGATTCAATCCGACACCCGCTTTTCCGCCGATATGGCGAAGCGTCGCATTGGAAGTTTGGCCTAACCGTTACCGACTCCGCACTCCTTTTCCACTTTCACCTCCCGCTCAAACCCTCTGACCCTCCAGAGGCTGCCGGAGTCGACCTCAACTTTGGCTCCGCCTTGTTCGCGACCACCGATGGACGCCTTGGCTCGGTCGACCTGACCCCGGTGGTTCAGGTCCAACATCGAATGGATGGCAAGTTGCAGTCAATCCAACGTCGCATTTCCAAAGACCTACGTCACCAACGATCTGTCCTCCGTCGGTACAATCGGCGGGAGCATCATCGAGTCGCTGCTCTCCTGCATCTCGCAACAAATCAGCTTCTTCGCGAGGTTGGAGAGCGACGAATCATTCTCGAGGACCTCACAAGCTCTACTCAAGAAATCCTACAGCGGAACCCTCGGGGTCCTGCGATGCGACGGTTGCTCTCTCGCTGGACCCACGGCGAATTCGCTAGGATGATCGGCTACAAGGCCCATACGCCGGTCCTCCGGGTCGATCCGAGGGGGACCTCGAGCGAGTGTCCCCGGTGTGGGGGGCGCCTGGCTCCCCCGTCGGGTCGCGTGCGTACACGCGAGACGGTCTGCGGCAAATGTGGGAGTCACTGGCATCGGGATTGCGCGGCGGCGATCGCCGTCCTGGCCCGCGGCTGCGACTCCCTACGGGGAGGGACTGTTCCCCCGAGCGCGCGCAACGCGCTCCTCAAGGCGGCGACGTGGCGTCCGGGAGGATTCCTGGGCCCCGCGGTCGAGTCAGTGAGAGGAGACGACGCGAAATTCGGAGGCTCGGCCCTCGGGCCGTCTTCTGGGTAGGCAGTTAGGCACTCGTAGCCGTCGGCCGACCGGCGATTCCCGCCGGCGTGGGGGCGACCAGCGTCTCGTGTTCAAACGCGAGAAGGCGTTCCCAACTCGCCTGGACCTGCTGACCCACCGCGGCGACATTCGCCGGCGTCAAGTGGCGGAACCGGCCCTGCACGGAGAGGTACTCTCCCACGGGCTTCAGGGTCCCGGACTTTCGCGTGATGTGATAGCGTCCGTTCTCCACCTCGTAGAGCGGGAAGACTCCGGTGTCGGTCGCGAGCCGTCCGATCGCGATCGTCTTCTGGGAGTCGAACCGCCAGCCCGGGGCACACGGGGCGAAAATGTGGAAGAACCGCGGGCCGGTCATCCCCTTCGCCTTCTCCACCTTCCGTTCGAAGTCCTCGGGGAAGCTCGGGTTGAGCGTGGCCGCGTAGACCGGGTGGTGCGCGAGCACGATCGCCATCATGTCCTTTTTCGACTCGACCTTCCCGTGTTCGTGGCCCTCGACCGGGGTGGTGGTCGTCCACGCACCGAGCGGCGTCTCTCCGCTTCGTTGGACGCCCGTGTTCATGTACGCCTCGTTGTCGTACATGACATAGATCGCATCGGTCCGGCGCTCGAGCATTCCGCTCAGGGCCTGGATCCCGATGTCGGCGGTCCCCCCATCTCCCGCGAAACCGACGACCGTGACGTCCTTTTGGCCCATCGCGTCAAGCGCCGCCCGAATCCCGGAGATGGACGCGCCGGTCGCTTCGATCGGGTTGTCGAGCATGGCGACGCCGAGCGCGGTGGTCGGGTAGGGCGTGGCGATCACCGTCCAGCAACACGCCGGTACCGAGACGACCGTGCGCGGCCCGAGGCCCTTCAGGAGCAAGCGCATCGCGAGCGCCGCTCCGCAGCCGGGACACGCGGCGTGACCGGAATACATCAGCTCCTGAGCCGGAATGGTGAGTTTAGCCATCGACCGACACCTCCTCCTCGATATCTTCCCAGTGAACCTCGGGCACCTCGCCGCTGAGCAACGTGTCGTACATCCGACGCACCACGTGCGGCGTCACGTCCCGTCCGCCGACGCCGGCATAAAACCCGGTGATGGAGGGGTGGTGCGGCGAGGGATAGAGGGCGGCGCTCACCTCGGTCCCGGCCGCGCCCATCGGACCGAAGGTGTACGACCGGTCGGCGACGCCGATCCGATCGACCGATCCTCCGAGAGTGCGCACTTCCTCGTTCGGGAACGGACGGAAGAGACGAAGCTTCGCCAGTCCGACCTTCTTCCCCTCGGCCCGCATTTCATCCACGACGCCTCGGGCGGTCGTGGTCGAAGTGCCCATCGTGATGAGGACCGCGTCCGCATCATCGACCCGGTAGGTGGGCACGGCGCCGCCGTGGTAGCGACCGGTGGCCCGACGGTACTCCTCCTCGACGATCGGAAGGGTCGCGGGAACCCGCTCCATCGCTTTCGCCGCTTCCCAGCGGAAATCGACGTATCGGTCCGGACCGGTGAACGATCCGAGCCGAACGGCCACGCCCGGCACGAGGATCGCCCGCTGTTCCCGCGGGGGCAGGAAAGCATCCACGACCTCCTGCTCGGGGACCTCCACCGTCTCCGAGGTGTGCGAAAGGTAGAACGCGTCCTCGGTGACCATGACCGGCAGTCGAACGTCCGGATGCTCCGCGAGACGGAACGCCATGAGGACCGTGTCCATGACCTCCTGGTTGCTCTCCGCGTAGAACTGGATCCAGCCGGTGTCCCGCTGGCTCATCGTGTCGGTGTGGTCCGCGCCGATGTTCCACGGAGGGCCGACGGCTCGATTGATGACGCCCATCACGATCGGGGCGCGCGCTCCCGAAGCCCAGTGGACGAGCTCGTGCATGAGGAGGAGACCCTGGCTCGAGGTGGCCGTATACGTCCGCGCGCCCATGCCGGCCGCGCTGACGACCACCTGAAGGGCGCTGTGCTCCGACTCGACCTGGATGTACTGGGCCTTGAGCTGACCGGTGGCGACGAAGTCCGCGATCTTCTCGACGATCGAGGTCTGCGGGGTGATCGGGTACGCGGAAACGACCTGGACCCGCGCGAGTCGAGCGGCGTGCGCCTGGGCCGCATTCCCGGAAAGAACCATCTTCGTCATCGACGAACCTCCTTCACTCCTCCGCGACCATCTCGATCGCCTTCGGCGGGCACTCTTCCGCGCAGATCCCGCACCCTTTGCAGTAATCGAGACGGAGGACCGGGAACCCTTGCGCGTCGAACTCGATCGCGTCGTCGGGGCAGAACTTCCAGCAGAAGTTGCACTTCGTGCAGTGCTCGAGATGGATGACCGGGGTCAGCGTACGCCAGGACGAGGTGTGAAGCGTGCTGCTCGGAATCGACGCCATCGGTCCCTCGGGAAGCGGCGGGAGCGGATGGGGAACCTTCGGGAGAGGAGGAACGGGGCTGGTAACGGAATCCAGGCTCCGGACGGAGGCGAACCCTTCGATCGCGGCTTCCCGGTTCTGGGCCGGTTTCGCGGGAACGTATTTTTCGATCGCGGCCGTCAGGGCTTCGAGCGAAATGATCCCGGTTGCCCGAGCAAGGGCTCCGAGGACGACCGTGTTCACAACGGGCATCGTGGCCGATCCGAGACCGTGAGCGAGGGCGATCCGGGAGGCGTCGACCGTGGCTCGGCGAGCTCCCGGAGGAGCCAGGATCTCGGACGGAGGAAGGCGGGAGTTCACGAGCAGTAACCCCCCGGGTCGGAGTCCGTCGGCGACCGGAATCGACTTGAGAAGTCCGGAGTCGAGAACCACCACGATCTCGGGCTGCGTGACGGAAGTGCGGACACGAATCGGTTTGTCGTCGATCCGGGCGAAGGCGGTGACGGGCGAGCCGCGTCGCTCGACGCCGAAGAAGGGGAAGCTCTGAGGCTCCTTCCCGTCGAGGAAGGCCGCCTGCGCGAGCAGTTCGGATGCGAGGACGGCGCCTTGGCCGCCCCGGCCGTGGAATCGAATCTCGATCATGATGATACGCAATGGGACGAGCCGTTCCCGAGTTGATGAAGGGCAGGTGAGCCCGGGTTGACGCTCAACTAATTCAGTCACTTCTCGTTCGGTTTCCCATGGTCGGGATTCGCCCGCTCAAGAAGATCTGGCTCGACGGCCGCCTCGTCGACTGGGACGATGCCCGGGTTCACGTCCTCACGCACGCACTGCACTACGGCTATGCCGTTTTCGAGGGAATCCGATGTCACGACACCTCGAAGGGACCCGCAATCTTTCGCCTGCCCGAACACATGGACCGGTTCCTGAACAGCGCGAAAGTCTACCGGATGAAACTCCCGTACGGCCGGGAACAGCTCGACCAGGGGTGCGTGGACCTGGTTCGCGCGAACGGGGTCCCGGAGACATACCTCCGCCCGATCGCGTTCTCGGGATACGGGGAGATGGGGCTCGACCCGACGAAGAGCCCGGTCCAGGTCGCGATCATCAATTGGGTATGGGGCTCGTACCTCGGTGACGCCGGCGTCGACAAAGGCATCCGGGCGACGGTCTCGAGCTGGATGCGGATCGACTCGCGCTCTCTCCCTCCGCAGGCGAAATGCGCGGCCAACTACGCGAACTCCGCGCTCGCCAAGATGGAGGCGGTCTCCGCCGGGTACGACGAGGCGATCCTGCTCAACACGGCAGGCGTCGTCGCCGAAGGGCCCGGCGAGAACATCTTCCGGGTCGCGAAGGACGTCGTGAGCACCCCGCCGGCGAGCTCGGGAATCCTGCGCGGAATCACCCGCGACACGATCATCCGGTTCCTCGGGGACGAGCACCTTACGTTCCACCGGAACGACTTCACTCGGGAGGAACTGTTCACCGCGGACGAACTGTTCTACACGGGGTCGGCCGCGGGGGTCATGCCGATCCGCGAGGTCGACGGACGTCCCATCGGGACGGGAAGCTACCCGGTCACGAAACGCCTGCGGCTGCGCTACGAGGCCGCGATCCACGGGAAGGCCCCGGAATACGAGCCCTGGCTCACGTACACCCGCTGAACCGGACCGCGCACTCGGGAGCGGGACTCCGCCTCGAGGGAGGTACCTCGGCGTGAACACCGGTTGACGAGGTGTTCATTAGCCGAGAACCCAGCGACCCGCTAAGACGGAACGTCGGATGCCAGCGAGCTCGAGCGCGGAGTCAACCGAAGGAGCCCCCCGCACCGGTGCGGACCCGAAACCCGGGGCGGTCTCCCCGGAGTCCGAGGGCGCGTCGACTTCCGGAACGGTCCGACGGACCCACGGTCGGATGATCGAGGTCCTGCGGATCGGTCTCGGGATCGTATGGATCGCTAACTTCTTCTTCATCCTCTACCCGCCGAACAATTACTTCGGAGATTTCTCGAGCATCGCTCTCACGTTCGCCCCCGTGAGCTTCGGCGGGCCGGGCTTCCCGCAGTACGTCGCGGCCCATCCTCTGTTCTTCTCATGGCTGATCGCGCTCGTCACCGGATATCTTGCGCTGGCCTTTACCCTCGGGCTCACGACCCGGATCGCCTGCTTCGTGGGCGGCTTCTTCTCCGCCGTCCTCTTCGCGATCCAGATCGGGAGCATCTTTGTCTTCCCGGGCGGGACGGACGTCGGCGAGCACCCGCTCTTCATTCTGATCTCTGCCGTCTTGCTGGTCGGAGGTGCCGGCGCCTCCCTCTCCCTGGATGAATGGATCCGCGTGACCTGGGCGCGGTACCTCGCGGCTCGTCCGACCGTGAGGGTCCCGGCGATCCCTACCGGTTGGACCGGGGCCATGTCGACCCGAACGCTCTTCAGCTACTTCGTCGCCGGAACCCTGGTCTCCATGGCGGTCGGAGTGGGCCTCATCGTCGCCTTCCCGCTACAGCCCGCCTCCTCGGGTCCTCCCTTCGTGAGCGGCCCGACGCAGTATGTCAACATGAGCGTCAACATCGCCCCGAACGGCTGGCCGCAGTTCTCGCCGTCCAACTTCACGCTGCATACCGGACAGGTAGTGTTCACGATCGTCGACAACGATTCCCCCATGAATTGGTCGGGGTGTCCGTGTACGGTTCTAGGAGCTTTAGGCGGCGTAGAGTACGTGAACGGGTCGCCGGTCCATATCGTGGCTGGCAACGTTGCTCATTCGTTCAACGTTCCCGACCTGAACCTCGCGATCTACAGCCCCGGCCAAGCAACGACCCAGTTCACCGTAGATATCGGCCGGACCGGCGAGTTCGTGTGGTTCTGCGTGGTCCCCTGCGGGACGGGAGCGGACCCGTACAACACTCCTCCGATGAACGTGCTCGGTTTCATGACCGGGACGATCACGGTCACCTGAGCCGCTCTCCTCGAGCCCCGTTCGGGGGACGGCAAACGCTTACGGAGGGATTCTCTGCCCGTCCGCGAGGGACCCCATGGTTCAGAAAGTGACCGAGGTAGTTGGGACATCCACCGAGGGATTTGCCAAAGCCGCCGAAAACGCCGTGAACACCGCCGCGAAATCGTTGCGTAATCTTCGCGGGTTCCGCGTCACGGAGCTCGAGGGCCGGATCCACGACCAACGAGTGAGCGAATACCACGCGACGGTCAAGATCTATTTCGATTTGGAGTAAAGAATCCGGGCGGAAGCACGAGCGAAGGGCCCCTCGCCCCCGACGGTCGGCGCGAAGCCGCGGGAGGGATTTGAACCCTCGGCCTGCTCCTTACCAAGGAGCCGCTCTACCAGCTGAGCCACCGCGGCGTCAGGCCCGGGTCGACGTCTCGTCCTTATTCCGCTTTCCCTTGGACGGCTGGGCCGCGTCTCTCGCCCAGGGGAATCCCGTAGAGCTCGCTTCCCAGCCTCGCCGTGACATCGGTGCAGGAGCGCGCTTCTCCAGAAAGGCCCGCATCCCTTCCCTCTGTCCGTCGGTGCCGAACAGACGGGCCCACAGGTCGAGCTCGTAGGCTAGGCCGGCCTCGATGTGAGGGTCGGTCGCCTGGAGAAGAGCGTACTTCGCCCCGGCGAGAGCAAGCGGCGGCTTGGTCGCGAGCTCCTCGGCGAGCGCGAGGGCACTGGGAAGGAGCTCCGAGCGAGGAACCACCCGGTCGACCAACCCTTGAGCGAACGCTTCCGAGGCAGGAACGGACCGGCCGGTCAGGATCCAACGACGCGCCCTGGTGGCTCCGACCCGGCGGGGCAACCGACGGGTACCGCCCCACCCGGGCATGACGCCGAGGTTGATCTCGGGCTGGCCAAACTGAGCGTCGTCGCTCGCGATGATGAAATCACACGCGAGACAGACTTCGCACCCCCCTCCCAGCGCGACCCCGTGAACCGCGGCGATCACGGGGAGGGGCGAGCGCTCGATCTGCCGCGTGACCCCCTGGCCTCGGCCACCGTGGACCCGAGCACCATCGGGGTCGAGCGGAGCCATCTCGCGAATGTCCGCGCCGGCCGCGAACGCCTTTTCGGCGGCGCTCGCGAGCACGACCGTGCGGGCCTCCGGGTCCGCTTCGGCTTGGGAGAGACGGGCCGACAGCGCCTCGAGCACCGCCCGCGAGAGCACGTTGACCGGCGGATGGTCGAGCGTGAGGATCACCGTCGTTCCCTTGCGTTCGAAACGCACCAGGTCGCGGACCGGAGTCGCCGCCATCGGCGGCGGCGACCCGCGCCGGCCTATTTATGGGGCACGGCTTCCGGCGGTCCGTGAAGAGCGTCGTCACGACCTGGTTCGGGACGTTCCTCCTCGACGGGAACGAGGTCGTGAAATCCGTTCCGGCCCCGACCGAACCCGCCCGGCTCGCCGAACGGGCCCGTCGACGTCGCGAAGGACAGCTCACGGCCGAGGAGGAGGAGCTTCTTCGCGGGGCCGAGACGACCGAATGGAGGACCCGCGATCGGCGCCTGGCCGCTCACGGGTTGCGCTACGACCCTGACGCGCCACTCACGGTGCCCACGTCGACCGTTGTTCCCGACCGAGCGCTCCTGGGGACCGCCCTGCTCGAAGATGCGGAGGTAGCTCTCGAGGCCTCCTGGGACCCCTCGATCCATGTCCAGGAGGCGGTCCGGGCCGCGTCCGACCTCGACCGGGTCCGGAACCTCATCGGCGAGCGTCTCGGCAGCTGGGTCTCCCGCGACTTCCCCGAACTCGACCCCGGGGACCACACGAAAGCCGCGAGGGCCGCCTTGGAAGGGACCTCTCGACCGGGCCTGGGCCCCGCCGACCCGGGGCTCCTCGAGGCGAGGCGCCGGCTCGGGGAACTCTATCGAGAGGTGGCCGAGGCGCGTCGCGCCCTCCAAGAGGCTGTGTCGGCGTCCTCCCCCCTGCGGACTCCGAACCTCACCGCGCTCCTCGGACCCGAGCTCGCGGCCCGGCTCGTGGCCCAGGCGGGCGGGTTGGACCGGCTGGCGCGGCTCCCGTCGAGCACCGTGCAGGTCCTGGGCGCCGAGCGCGCGTTCTTCGAGCATTTGCGAGGACATGCCCCGCCGCCGCGGCACGGGTTGCTGTTCCTCCACCCTGCGATCCAATCCGCGACGCGCGCGGACCGCGGAAAGCTCGCGCGGACCCTCGCCGGTAAGGTCGCGATCGCGGCTCGGCTCGACCATGCGGGAAAAGGCGTGGACCCGACGCTCGGCGCCGCGTTCGAAGCGCGGAAGACTCAGGTGCGGGCGCGCCGAGGGCGGACGAACCGGCCGCCCGGCTCGAACCCCGGTTTCACCCCTTCCACTTGACGGTGCAGCCCGCGACTTGCAACTCGGCCGGATTCACCGGCGATCCGGCGAGCGCCTGGTCGAGCGCCCGGGCGAGGTAGTGCTCGGTCACGCGCTCGGCGTGCTGGTGGTCGTTGTCGATACGTCCCTGGAAGAGGAGCTTGCGGTCGCGGTCGAAGAGCATCGGGTGGGGGGTGACGAGGGCTCCGTACGCGCGTGCGACGTCCTGAGACTCATCCTGAAGGTACGGGAAGGGGTACTTCTTCTCCGTCGCCCGCCGCACCATCGATTCGAGGCTGTCCTCGGGATACGCGCGCGCGTCGTTCGAGTTGATCAAGACGATCCCGACACTTTGGGGCTGGTACCGACGGCCGAGCTCGATCATACGGCCCTCCCAGGCCTGGACGTACGGGCAGTGGTTACACCAGAACACGACGAGCATCAGCTTGCGCTGGGCAAAGTCCGCGAGCCGGTACGACTTTCCGTCGACCCCGGGCAAAGCGAAGTCGGGAGCCGGGTCCCCGGCGTGCAAGTGGAAATCCGCCAGTTCGGCCATGACCGAACGAGCGACGGCGTCCTCTTAGCGTTGGAGGTCCCGTCGGAGTCGGGAGGGAAGACCATTTCCGGCGGTCACGGAGCGATGCGGCACCCTCCCGCCGGCGTCGGGTTCACCACGTGGGTCGACGTCCGGGTCACGTGCTCGGAGAACGTCCGTACGGACGAAGTGATCCTTCGTCGGGGAGCCCCCGCGGTCCGGGCCGCCGTCCTCACCGACCGTGCGGTCTCCTTCGGCGTCGGGGTCCCCCCCGACGCGGCGTATCTCCAACGAGCCGCCGGCGCTCGGATTCCGGCCGTTCGCCGGACCACGGGCGGTTCGGGACTTCTTCACGCACCGGGGGACCTCGCCTGGTCGATCGTCTTGCCCCGCGCCGACCCGCGGGTGGGGAAAGACTACGTTCACGCCTACCCCCGACTGGGTGCCGGGGTGGTCGACTTCCTTTCCGAACGGGGGGTCGCGGCGAAGTGGGTCGACCCTCCCGGCACCGACCCCGATTACTGCCTGTTGAGCGCGCGTGGGTCGGTCTTGGCCCTCGAGGGCAAGGTGCTCGGGGGAGCGGCTCAGCACCTCGCCGGGGGAGCCCTCCTGCACCACGGCATCGTTCCCTTCGAGCTCGACCGACCCCTCCTCCACAAGCTCTTCGGACTCTCCCCGAACTCCCTCGAACGATTGACCTCGTTGCGGGAGCTCGGGATCGAAGGGTCGCCAGAGCAGATCGCCTGGAAGCTCGCCGCCCGTCTCTCGGACGCGCTCTCGCGCCCCTAGCGGTCGGGCCGACTCATTTGGGGCGGGCCGACCAGAGTGTTTCGGCGGCCGCCTCGCCCTCGGTTCGGATCTTCCACCAATCTCCGCGGGTCAGGCTCCGGTGGCGAACGACCGGTACACCCGCGACATAGACCGAATCGATCGCCTCCGCGGAGGCCGAGTACGCGAGGTGCGAGACGATCGCCTCCGGCCGTGCCGGGAAGAGCGACGGGTGGTCGAGGCGGAACAGGGAGAAGTCGGCCTGTTTTCCGACCTCGAGCGAACCGAGGTCGGTCGCGCGGCCCAAGATCCGTGCACCGTCGACGGTGGCGAAGTCGAGCAGCTCCTGCGCCGAGAGCGCGGTCGCATCCCAGCGTTGGTTCTTCTGGACGAGACCCGCCAGGTGCATCTCGCGCAACATGGAGAGGGAGTTGTTGCTCGCGACCGAATCCGTCCCGAGCCCGACGGTGGCTCCCGCCGCCCGGAGCTCGACAACGGGCGCCACGCCGCCGGAGGCGAGCTTCAGGTTGGAGCTCGGGCAATGCGCGATCCCGACGCTGCGTCCCGCCAGCAGTTCGATCTCCTCGCCCGTCAGCCAGACGGCGTGCGCGGCGACCGAGTGGGGACCTAGGAACCCGATCTCCTCGAGCCATAGGACGGGACGACGGCCGGTCTTCGTTTGGTGTTCGTGTACCTCCTTACGGGTCTCGGAAAGGTGGTAGTGGACGAGCGTCCCCGCGGCGTCCGCCACCTCCCGGGCGCGCAGCCAGGTCTCCTTCCCGCAGACGTAGACGCCCTGGGGCGCCACGAGCGGGGAGACCCGGGGGTGGTCCTTCCAGCGTCCGATGAACGCGCGAGCGTTGTCGACCGGGACCCCCTTCTGCGTGGTCAGCTCCGGGTCGAGCACGGCCCATCCGAGGAACCCGCGGATGCCGAGGGATTCGACCGCCCGGGCGACCGCGTCCTCGAAGTAGTACAGGTCGAGGAACGAGGTCGTTCCCGAGAGGAGCATCTCCGCGATACCGGCGCGAGCGCCGGCTTCTACGTCCGCTTCGGTACGACGTGCGTCGACCGTGAACAGCGTCTCGAGGAATCCCGCGAGCTCGCGGTCGTCGGCGATCCCCCGCAAAGGGGCCATGGCGACATGGGTGTGCGCATTGACGAATCCGGGAACGGCCGCGAGCCCGTGGCCGTCGACGACCGTCGCCCCTTCGCGGGAGGCGCCCGGGCCCACGTGCGAGAACCGTCCCCCCTCGATGCGCAGGTCCCCCACGAGGACTCGGCGGGCGGGGTCCTGCGTCACCAGAAGGGTGTCGGTGAGGACGAGCGGGGACGCCGGTTCCGGGCGCGCCACGGTATCGTCTACCGGGATTGGCGGATAAGTTTCTCGGCCTGAGCGGGTCGGTCGACGTCCTGGGCCCGGACCTCGGGGATATCGGCGAGTCCTTCGGCGCTGCGTCTCTCGTACGAGGAGAGGCCCGTGTACATATGACGCACCCACGGTCGGGTCACCAGGAACAGGAGCGGAACGACCGCGAGAACCACGAGGCTCACGTCGACCCAGATCCCGGGGACCCACGCCGCGCTCGGCATGCCGAGGATGGTCGCGCCCGTGTTCGGAAAGAGAATGACGGCGCTCAGGAGCGCGATGAAGAGCGCGAGGTAGGCGATGCCGAGCATCCGGAGGTTCGAAGTGTTCGCGAGCGCCGCGATCCGATTCGAGACCTGACCGATCTCGTTCGCCGCTTCGGCGAGGCGGTTCGCCTCGACCGCGTTACGGAGGCCGACGAGGTCCCGGAGAGTCTGAGATAGCGAGGTCACGAACTCTTCGAGGTGGGCCGCGTCCGACCGGACCACCGGAAGGCGGTCCGCGAGGCCGGGAAAGCGGGTTCCGAGAGGGCCGTCAAGCTCGAGGACGACGACCGAGAGTCGCGCGACCTTGGGGTGAATCAGGGCGATGGCCCGGTGCAGCGCCGTGAGCTCCGCCAAGATGGGCGGTTCCGGGGTGTCCTGGACGATCTCGAGCTTGCGCGCGACCATCTCGAGGTATTCGATGTAGGAAGACGAGGCGGCCTGGAGAAGGTCAAGGAGCGCGCGAGTGCCCGAGTCGACTCCCTTTCCTTCCGAGAGCCGACTGGATGGCGGGGCCGGGTCGAGCGCGCGGCCGCCGCTCGAGTCGAGGTAGACCCCATGCCACGTCGCGCGACCGTCGGCCGACAAGACGGCCAGCGGAAGGAAGATGTCGTCGCCCGCGCGCAGGACCGGCCGGCGCGGCGGGGAGTAGTCGATGGGGTGCCCGACGGCGCGGAAGGCCTCTGCGACGGTGGTGACTTTTCCCGCGGTCGTGGGTCCGTCGCCCCCACTAGATGTCGAGGTTCGTGACCTCGATCGCGTGGTCTTGGATGTACTGGCGGCGCGGCTCGACCTCTTCTCCCATCAGGATCTGGAAGAGCTCGTTCGCGCGGCCCGCGTCCTCGACCGTCACCTTGAGCAGGGTCCGCACGCCGGGGCGCATGGTCGTGTCCGAGAGCTGCTCCGCGGTCATCTCGCCGAGCCCCTTGTAGCGGTTCATCGTCACGCCCTTCATCCCTCCGAGCTCGGCCAACATCTTCTGCTGCTCGTCATCGGAGTAGGCGTACTGGATGCGCGCTCCCTTCTGGATCCGATAGAGGGGCGCCTGGGCGATGAAGACGTGCCCCTCGGTGATGAGCTCCGGCATCTTCCGGTAGAACAGCGTGAGCAGTAGCGTGCGGATGTGCGAGCCATCGACGTCCGCATCCGTCATCAGAATGATCTTGTGGTAGCGGAGGCGCGAAAGGTCCTGCTCGTCCCCGATCCCGATCCCGATCGCGGTGATCAGCGCCCGGATCGCCTCGTTCTGGAGCATTTTGTCGAGGCGGGCCTTCTCGACGTTCAAGATCTTCCCTCGAAGCGGTAGGACCGCCTGGAACTCCCGGTCCCGGCCCTGCTTCGCCGTCCCGCCGGCGCTGTCCCCCTCTACCAGGAAGAGTTCGCACTCGGCCGGGTCGTGGGAGTGACAGTCGGCCAGCTTTCCGGGGAGTCCACCGCCTTCGAGCAGCCCTTTGCGTCGGGTGAGCTCCCGGGCCTTGCGCGCGGCCTCGCGCGCCTGGGAGGCTTGGACGGCTTTCGAAATGAGCGCCTGGCCGTCCGCGGGGTGCTCCTCGAGGTAGTCGGCGAGCTTCTCGTTGACCGCGCTCTCGACCTGGCCCTTGACCTCCGAGTTCCCCAGACGAGCCTTCGTCTGGCCCTCGAACTGCGGCTCGAGCACCTTGACCGACAGGACCCACGTGAGGCCCTCCCGGACGTCCTCGCCGGTCAGGCCCTCCTTGTCGGCCTTGATCCAGCCGCGCTTGCGGGCGTAGTCGTTGAGCGTGCGGGTGAGTGCCGAACGCAGGCCCATCACATGGGTTCCGCCGTCGACCGTGTTGATGTTATTGACGAACGCGAGACCCGTCTCGTTGTAGCCGTCGTTGTACTGGAGCGCGACCTCGATGTCGGTGGTGTCGCGCTTTGCGTGGAGCGAGATGGGGGGTTTGAACAGCGGGTTCGATCCCTTGTTGAGATCCTCGACGAATTCGACGATCCCGCCGGCGTGGTGATAGGTCTCGGCGAAGCCATCCCGTTCGTCCTTGAAGCGAATCGTGACGCCCGGGTTAAGGAACGAGAGTTCCTTCAAGCGACGGGCCACCGTCTCCTTGTCGAAGTTGGTGGTCTCCATCACGGTGCCGTCGGGCTTGAACCGAGCATCCGTCCCGGTGGTCTCGGTCTTGCCCACGATCTTGATCGGCGCGACCGGAGCGCCCCGCTCGTAGCGCTGCAGGTACTCGTGGCCGTCGCGGAAGACCCGCACCTCGAACCACTCGGAGAGGGCGTTCACGACGTGGACTCCGACCCCGTGAAGGCCGCCGGACACCTTGTAGGCGTTCCGGTCGAACTTCGAGCCCGCATGCAGGACCGTCATGACGATCTCGAGCGTGGGCCGGTTGTACTTCGGGTGGATCTCGACCGGGATGCCCCGACCGTTGTCCCGGACCGAGCAGGAACCGTCTTCGTGCAGGGTCACCTCGATCTCGGTGCACGCCCCGGCGAGCACCTCGTCGATCGAGTTGTCGACGACCTCGTGGACGAGCTGGTTGAGACCCCGGGCGTCGGTCGACCCGATGTACATTCCCGGACGCCGTCGGACGGCCGAGAGACCCTCCAGTACCTGGATGGAACTCGCGTCGTACACGGGGCCGTTTACCGACTGCTGCACCATCGTAAATCTGGGCGGAAACCGACCCGAAATTAGCGAGCCGGGCATGCGTTATAACGCTTGGGTTACGGAGGAAAACTGACCGTTGAACGACCCCCCGGAAATGGCGGTTTGGGGGTCTCGGGAACGACACTTGCCGTCGCCCAAGACCTTTCGATTTAGAGCTCGCCCGAGGCCGCGACCCCTCCCCTCGACAAGGCCTAATACACCGGCTTCCCCTTCGAGCGACCCTGATGCCCGACGAGACGTCCGAGGTCCCCCCGGCCCCGCGCACCAACGGGGAGACGACGAAGCCAGTGGACGAAGCGGCGGCTGCGCCCGCGGAGGACTGGGTGACTCGGTACAAATATCTCCTCGCGGATTTCGACAATTTCCGGCGACGGGTCGAACGCGACCGGGAGTCGATCTCCCGTCAAGCCCGCGCGGCCCTGGTTCGAGAGCTCCTTCCGATCATCGAGGCCTTCCGGACTGCGCGCGATTCCCTCGCGCACCTACCGGTCTCCGACCCGGTCCGCAAGGGGCTCGACCTCCTCGACCGCGAGTGGACCACCTTCCTGAAGCGCGAGGGGGTCGAACCGGTCGCGATCGTGGGCCGCCCCTTCCGGGCGGAGGAAGCCGAGGCGATTGGCGAAGCCCCGGTCACCGGGGCCCATCCGGACGGGTCGGTCGCCGAGGTCGTTCAACAGGGGTACCGCTTCTTCGGAGGATTGCTCCGACCGGCGAAGGTCATCGTGGCGCGCTCGAACACGGGCAAGGGCTCGAAGGATTCGACAGCGTCAGAACCTTCAGCGAAGGAGTAGAAAATGGAGAAGTCGTCGGAGGTGCCGGGATTCTACAAACGGACGATCGCCGAGCGACGGGCGTTCGTTCGCGAGTGGGCGGGGCTCACCGAGGAGGAGGTCCGAGCGTTCGAGTTCCCACCGGGCATCGACCCGAACTCCGTCGACCGGATGATCGAGAACGTGATCGGCGTCATGCCGCTCCCGCTCGGCGTCGCGACCAACTTCCGGATCAATGGTCACGATTACCTCATCCCGATGGCGATCGAGGAGCCGAGCGTGGTCGCAGCCGCCTCCAACGCCGCGAAGGTCGCGCGGGCCGCGGGCGGGTTTACCGCGCAGACGACGGCGCCGGTGATGATCGGACAGGTCCAGATCCTCGATGTCCCCGACCCCGCGGCGGCCCGCCTCCGGATCCTCCACCAGCGCGACGCGCTTCTCGAGGCGGCCAATGCGAAGGACCCGGTCCTCGTCAAGTTCGGGGGCGGGGCGAAGGACCTCGAGGTTCGTATCGTCCCGTCGACGCGCGGGACGATGGTGGTCGCCCACCTACTCGTCGACGCCCGGGATGCGGGCGGCATGAACGCCGTGAACACGATGTGCGAGGCGCTCGCCCCCGAGTTCGCCCGTCTCACCGGTGGCCGCGTCGTGCTGCGGATCATCTCGAACCTCGCGATCCATCGACTGGCTCGCGCCCATGCCGTCTTCCCCGCGGAGCTTCTCAAGACGGAGACCGCGAGCGGTCCCGAGGTCGTCGACGCGATCCTGGACGCGTACGCGTTCGCGCTCGCCGACCCGTTCCGCTGCGCGACCCACAACAAGGGGATCATGAACGGTGTCTCCGCGGTCGTGGTCGCGACCGGGAACGATTTCCGAGCGATTGAGAGCGGCGCGCACACGTACGCCGCGTGGAAGGCCGCCGAAGGCGGGAGCGTCGTGCGACCCCTCACGACCTACGAGAAGGACAAGGACGGGAACCTCGTCGGGACCATCGAGATCCCGGCGCCGGTCGGGCTCATCGGGGGCGCGACGGCGGTCCACCCGACCGCGAAGGCGAACGTCAAACTGCTCGGCGTCAAGTCCGCGCGGGAGCTCGGAGAGGTGCTCGCCTCGGTGGGGCTCGCCCAGAATTTTGCCGCCCTGCGCGCCCTGGCGACCGAGGGGATCCAACGCGGTCACATGGAGCTCCACGCCCGGAACCTCGCGGTGAGCGCCGGAGCGAAACCAGAAGAGGTGGACCGGGTCGTCGAACGGCTCGTCAAGGACCACCAGGTGCGCTTCGATCGCGCGAAAGCGATCATCGAGGAGCTCCGCACCGCAGGATGAAGGTCGGCGTTCTCGCGCTCCAGGGCGATGTCCCGGAGCATCTGGCCGCACTCGCTGCGATCGTGCCCGGCGACGATATTCTCCCCGTTCGGACGCGCGAGGACCTGGAGCGCGTCGGGGCCCTCTTCCTTCCGGGGGGAGAGTCGACCACCATCGCCCGTCTGCTAGTCCAGTCGGGCCTCTGGAACCCGCTCGCCGAGCGACTTCGCGAAGGTCTCCCCGTGCTCGCGACCTGCGCCGGGCTCATCCTGCTGGCGCGTGACCTCTCCCCCGGCGCGTCCGGCATCGACCCTCCCACGCTCGGGGTCCTCGACGTTCGGGTACGGCGGAACGATTACGGAGCCCAGCGCGAGTCGTTCGAAGCGCCGGTGCGCGTCGACGGGCTCGAGGGACCCCCGTTTCCCGGGGTCTTCATTCGATCTCCCCGAATCCTCGCGGTCGGGCCCGAAGCGATCCCGATCGCTTGGAGGGAGGACGAGGTCGTCGGGGTGCGCTCGGGCACCGTCTGGGGGCTCGGGTTCCATCCGGAGCTCTCGGGAGACTCGCGCGTCCACCGGCGGTTCCTCGAGGCGGCGCACGCCTCCGGGAAGTCCACTACCACACGAACAAGAACACGACCAAGACCACGAGGAAAAGGACCGCCCCGCTGAGGGCCAGCGCCCAGCGAGCCCGTCGCGAGATTCCCTTCCAGCTCCCGAACACGAACGGAACCGGACCGATGAGGACGAACCC
>Ga0074044_10001565_pt1 | contig 20578 bp, 17 predicted proteins | sample BogForMeECP23OM1_FD_94443 | JGI IMG/M metagenome (GOLD analysis project Ga0074044, IMG submission 94443) | Bog forest soil microbial communities from Calvert Island, British Columbia, Canada - Bog Forest MetaG ECP23OM1 | ecosystem: Environmental > Terrestrial > Soil > Wetlands ...
AGCCCGCTTCCGCTTCACCAGCCGGAGCTATACTGCCAACTATCAATCTCGCCCGACAATGCTTCGGCAGCGAACGGCGAAATGTCGCTTAACTGATTGTCTCAGCCCAGGGGTCCAGTCCATCCACCTTCGGTTGAGTTGCTAGCAACGTCAATCTGTCTTTACCCTCCCCCGACGCGGCAATGCGTTTGGGGGGATTGGTGCAGAAACTTGGGTCCCGCTCTTTCGCCCGGCAATGTCGAAGAAACCATGGCTGCTCCCGTCACCGTCATCATTGCCTGGGATACGGAGTTCTACGAGAAACTTCCGAAGTTCTTTCCGCATAAAGATATGCGTTCGGTGTTTCTCGGTAAACCCGACCTCATTGAAGCCACGGCCTTCCGAAATAGCTCGCTCGAAGGTGCTTACTTCATTCTCGCTGCCCGCGCTCTTGGCCTCGATTGCGGCCCGATGTCCGGATTCGACGCCGCCAAAGTTAACGCTGAGTTTTTCCCGGATGGCAAGTGGAAATCGAATCTTCTCTGCAATTTAGGCTACGGAGACGCGACTAAACTTTACCCACGCAACCCGCGCCGGTCCTTCGACGAGGCCTGCTTGATTTTGTAAGCCGATTCTGCTGAGAAACTTACTAGGGCCGAACGCACTCGATGTAATTGTGAACACCCCGCGCTCTACGACTTCCGAGTCAATCTTGGCGCGTCGTCCAGTTCGATAGATGTGGTAACATCGCCATTTCACCAACGACGGGACAAAACAAAACGCCCCAAACTCTTTCGAGTCATGGGACGCCAGTCGAACAGCCCTCCCCCGAAGCCTGTTCAATTAAGAGATTAGCCTCTACCCAAGAGTTGAGGAATGGCACTCACGTGGGGGCTCGACTAACGGGCAACGACGCTTATCCATTTCAGGCTGAGCCAACACAGCGACGAGAGCTTCTTTTCGCCGTGCTGCTGCCTAACAGCAGCGTACTCCGCCGGACACTCATCCCGCAGCAAGCACGCGTTGCATCATAGCCTGCTCCGTTGGCGTGCCCTTGCCAGATGCTCCCCCTCTCGACGCTCCTCAGCTTTACGTGAATCGCGAAGGCAGCCTTTTGGAGTTCCAGAGACGAGTGCTTGAAGAAGCTCAGGACGAGACTGTCCCTTTGCTGGAACGAGTCAAGTTCCTGTCCATCGTGGGTTCAAACCTGAATGAGTTCTTCATGGTGCGAATCGCGGGTCTCAAGTGGCAGGTGGCAGAAGGTGTTCTCGATTGTGGTCCGGATGGAATGCCCCCTGCGCCTCAACTCGCGCTCATACGCGAGAAGGTCGCTGCCCGGTTGCGGGGCGGGCAGAGGTCGTGGGGTTAGGGCCGAGATGTTTGCTTTAAAGAACCCCTGGTCTCCTATGAGATCTGGCACATCTCTTTGTGAGATCAAACCGATCAGGGTCGGCGCCATACCGCGATGCAGCCGTCGCCGCTTCCGGCGCTCACGCCGCGCAAGGGCTGCTTCCAGTGGGATCCCACGATTATGAGTGGTGTCCTGAAATCCCCCGGGGCATTACTTCAAGAGAGAGCAGAGAACGTAAACGCCACCGCCGAAAACCGCGAGCACCACACAAATCGCAAACATGACAGATGCTGGCGGACGCGCGGGGTTGGGATAGTTTGACTGCATAGTCTCTCGCATTTTGAGCGCTCCTCGCTTGTGGAAAAAAGCTGGCCGCCCAGCGTGGACGGAAGACCAGGCGGCCCGGGTGTCAGGTGCCGACCACTATAGCCAATTCTCGTTACAGTGCAGTTAAGCCGAGGTTAAAAGATTTCAGTAGAGGTGCAGTTTGAAATCCACAGGTTTTATCAGCTAGGATTTCCCAAGGAGGCTCCCCGATGACAACTCCAGCCAATGCCATCAGACGTGAAGTCCGCCTGCTCATTGACGTTCAAATCGAGACGCTTCGGCAGCCGGCACCCATAACATCTTCTCAACTCCACGAATATCACCATCGCTCCGAAAAGCTCAGGACACTCTGCCAAGAACTGGATCGGATTTGTTCAAGGAGCATCGTGGAGCGGCGGATGGAGATGGCATCTTAGCGTGAAACCCGTCTATGTGATGTCCATCATAGCCGCGTGTCCTCAGTTCCTGAGATGGTGTTAATCCGCAACCAGGAAGGGTCCCATGGAACCGTTTCAGCTGCCAGGATCGCACCCAAACGACTCTGGGGATTCTGTCGACACAGAACGAGAATCCTTTTGCAGTATGCCGTCGAAGAACTTGTGCGGTTTGGTCAGTGGGTCGGTGTAAGCCCCGAGGGAATCTCGTTTTCGACTCTGGGACCGGCGTCCCCGACCTGCTGGCATTTCTCGACTGGAAAGTCTCGGGAGATGCCTAGAAGACCGCAAAGTGAAAAGTGTGCGGGAGACTTCGAGGGTCCAGGATTCCTCAATAGCGGAAATCACTTCAAGAAAGAGCAGAGAACGTAAACGCCGCCGCGAGAATCGAGAGAACAATAATGAGCAAAGCTGATCTCGACCAATTGCACCTTGACTACAAAAGGGCTATCGATGAATGCGCTGACACCATTCGCGATGAAGAAGCGTTAGCGACTCCCGACCATTCTATGATCGTAATGGAGCAGTGGGATACCGCCCACCTCAGGGAACACGACGCACATACGAAAGCCACGGAAACGCGCGATGCATACAAAGACGCGCTTCGTAGCGTCAATTATGGTATCTAGCTGGGTTCAGGACATCGCACTCATACCGCGGCTTGCAATCTGGAAACGCAGGCTAAATCTATGGGCAGGCATCGCACACCGGGGTTCGCGCGGCGTAGTATCCGAAAGACACCTGCCCGTTCTGTTGGGCACCCTGGGTCACCAAATCCGTTTCGACGAAGAACCCGTGGCCTGGGTCAATGATGTAATAATCCCCCACGATTAGTGGGGTGAACACTACACTACTGACGGCGTTGTTGTTGGTGCCCACGAGGGTGCCATGGAAAAGACCGTTGGAGTCCGGGCCAGAGAAACCGCCGGTGAACGGCTGGTCAGGGTTGACGAGAAAACCAAGATTGATGTCCGCAAAACCGGACAAGGAGGTGGGCGTGGCCGCCGGGTTCGCATTCATCTGAGCGGTGCCGTCGTTTTCGCTGCCATTCTGCTGGGTGAAGCTAAACCCGTAGTCTCCGCTGAATGCGAGAGGCGCGGCTGATTGCGGGTAGGCGATTCCCGTTCCAACGGATGAATAGTGATTATCTCCGCCCTCGAGTACTAGAAGCGAGTTCCCGTTACCGGTGAGATAGAAAAAGATCACGGGTTGATATCCAAATTTTGGGTTGGGGTTGAAGTTGTCGAAGGTCAAGCTGGCGCGACCGGTTCCGCTGGAGTCGACGGAATACGTTCCACCGAATGCTGCACCGATCTGGGCGCCTGTTTGTGGTTGAGCACTCGTTCCCTGGACGGTATTTAGCAGCAAGAAAGTGTCGGTGAATCCATTGGTCAGGTTGCCGTTGCCATCGGCGGTGAAAAAGCCGGCTGCAGTCAAGGTGAACGGCGCAATATTCCCATTGCTCAGGTCAACCCCAGAAACACCGAACACATACGTCCCAGAGAATGACGTATTGTCGGTAAAGGTGCCAGTGGCAGCCCCTTGACCGATGGCGAGTCCGGCGGTCGAACCAAAACCGGTACCGGAGGCGTTGTCGCTCTCGATCAGCTTTATGTGGGTGTTGTCGACGATATAGCCTGTGAACTGGATCTTAGCAGGAGGGTTCTTGGGGCTGAATCCGCCGGTCAGATTCATTGTGACCTCACCGAATGAATCGGGGGACGTGAGTGTTCCTGAAACTGTCACACTTTCGGTCACTTTGAAGTCGAGGATCTCATCACTCACGCTGCCGTTTCCCGAAATTGCGCTCGGCGAATCGATGTTGAGAACTCCGCCGAGAGCGAGCGGAAACATTTTGGAAATCTGAACGCCGCTAACGGCGAAGGCATAGCCGCCAGAAGGTGCCGCGACGCTGCTGGTCTGCAAATCCATGGTTCCGGTGGCCGAGGTTCCGGTGCATGCCATACACGCCGTACCGGATGCATTAAGAAGATCCATTTGGGAAATCAGCGCATGGGGGTTCTGCGAATTGTCAAGGAACACGAAAGTAAAGGCCTCTACGCCAGGACTGGCGCTGCCATAGCCAATGTCTGTGTCTTCCGTGTTGAGAGTAATTGTTCCTCGTCCATCGCTTCCGAGGAAATAGCTGCCTCCGGTAATGGAGTCCGACTTGGACACCAAGGCGTTGACGTTTGGATTTGTATCAAAGAAATTGATCGTTTGCTCGCCAGACGTAATGTTCCCGTTGCCATCAAGAACGATCACGCCTGCAAACTGGTAATTAGGTCCGCCATTGACGTCAACTCCCTGAGCTTGGAGAACATAAGTCCCCTTGATGCTGCTGTCGAAGGTGGAGATAGTGATCGGGGCGACAACGTTCTTGTAGGGATTCGCGGTTGCGAAAGCCACAATTTCGACAACCATGCTGCCTGTAGAAAGGGTTGAGGGTGCGGTGTAGGTAATCGCAGCGCCGCTGGCGGTGTGCGAAGCAGTATTCCCGTTGACGCTGAGCGCGCCGCAAGTGCCGGGTGCGCTCTGGCATGTCAAAGACCAATCAACTCCGTAATTGTTTGGGTCGTTGCTAACCAGCGCTGTGAGATTCTCTGAGAAGCCGACGGCGAGCGATCCTGAGGGCTCGGGCTGAAAAGCGATGGAGACTTGGGAACCGGGGGGTGGTGGAGGAGTCTGCACATTGGTGGTGCTTCCCCCGCATCCGGCAAGTAATGACATCGTTGCCACGGGCAGAAGAAAAAGAATCCATCGTCTAGCTGCCACTGCTGCACCTCCTTGAATCGAGCCGCATCGTCTTGCCCTTCAGCTCCTTCATAGAACGGGGCGCCCCCAAAAACGAAGCTATTGCCCCGTGCCCCGTAGATATATGACTTGGGGCGCACCGGTTGGTTCCGGCGAGTAATTAATGGTGACCATTCCCGGATCGAATCCCGCGATGCTGGGCTTAAAGGTTATGTTCAGAGTGCAACTGCTGCCGGGGGCCAGCGTTACCGGGCAATCGTCAGTCTCAGAGTAGTTGCCTTGAACCGTGAACTTGCCGACGAAGGTTACGGTTTGTGCATTCGCCAGGCTCGGGTCGTTGAGCAGGCTAACCATCAACGGGCTGCTGGATTTGCCGACTGCCTGATTCCCAAAATCCATGCCTGCGCTGGGAGACATCCGCAGTGGGCTTGGTATATTGGCTTTCAATTCCACCGGAAAACGTCCGCTATCGATTTCGCAGTCGGACATTATTGCGCCATGACACTGCACTGTATTCAGTTCCAGAAAATAATCCAGACCGCTGTTTATGTTGGTATTCGGCTGCGGCACATACGTAATCTGCAGGCTGCAACTGGCTTGAGGAGCGAGCAAGGTCCCCGTGCACGTATCCGACGAGATCTGGAAATTTGGCAACTTGGTGCCCGGATCGCTGTCGCAGCGGTAGAAGACGGTGGGCGGGGTGGTGCCGGGGTCGGGAGTGATCTGATAGACGTCGTTGCTCACCACTTGCAGTCCGGCGACTGGGCTGTTGACAAGCCGCGGGGACGGAAGCGTGGCGTGGCTGGTTGCGGTTTGATTCACGCACGGTGCTCGGCCCAGGATCTGCAGTGGATACCCGCTACTGTTGGTGAATGACAGCATTTGCGAAAGGCTCGCTTCGGGGGGATTCAGCTGTTCCTCCGCACCGAAATCGAGTTCGGGAGTCGAGGGTTCGATGGCGCTGAGCCCGAGGCCCGTGATGGGCACGGTAAACGCGGTATCGTTGTCCGCGCTCACCGGGCTCTCCACCGTTACCTGCACGGCTTGAGCAGCTAACGGGCACCATTCCGGCGGAGCACCGGCAGTGGACGGCGGACTTCCGAACGGCAGCCACGGGCAACTTTCCTGAGGGGAAAAGGTTACCGTAATGGTACAAGACTGGCCTGCAGTGAGATAGAAAGGCTGTCCTTGCGTCGGGAAACCTCCGACGCCGCAAGCGTCGGTCTCGGCAAAACTAGGCAGACCATTGAAATCGCTCTGGCCACCAAACAGGTAGGTGCCGTTGTTACTGAAATTCAAGGTCAGACCATTGAGGGTAGAGCTGGAGTTGTTCGTCAGCGCGATTGTCTGGGTCGTCGCAGGCGACCCCAACAATTGGGCGGGAAAGGTTATAACCGACGGAGAGAGCGTGATCGGTTGCTGGCAAGCCGTTGTACTTTCCAACCCCAGACAGATGTTCCCGGCATCTCCGGCCACGTTTGTGTTAGCTAGGCTGCCCGGGCATGTCTTGGTGGCCACTAAGTAGGTTGGTTGAGGCCCATGCAGAATGTAACCGCCGTGCACGGAGTCGAAAGTGACGGGATTAACGCCTGTACTTCCAAATGAACCGACCGGTGCGCCAATCTGACCCGCAATCGATCCGTCCGTGGCGATGACCTGCAGAATGACAGAATTGCCGCTGATTTCGCCGTTCACTGACGCCAGAGAGAAGCAAGGATAGTCGCTCAGATTGGTTGTCGGATCTATAAACGTCAAGGTGCCCGTGACGGTTGCGTTGCTGGCGCCGATATTCTCCCCTTGGAGGAGCGACCCCGACACGGCGAAATCTTGATTGTTCAAGCCCGCGCTACCACCCGTGCTGTGAAAGCTCCCTTGGATCGGCCCCGTGATCGGCGGTATGGACATTGCGCTCCATTGCAGTCCCGTTTGAGCGCTCCCGCAAGGTGTACCATCGGCTGCCGTACCGGCGGTTGACGTATAAGTACCGACCATAGTCGAGCCATCGGAACTCAGCATTCCGGTGAGCACGAACGTCTGCGTGCCGGCCACCGCCGTAAGAGTTACGGTCTGGCCGCTGATCGTTCCGGTGATCGCACCCGATCCGCTGTTGCACGGGAACGTGAGTAGCGGCAACGAGACCGAGTAGACCGCGGCTCCCGTCACCGCGCCACTGCTCTGCAGCAAGAACCCGCCCTGCAGACCACCGAGGAACGAACCGTCGGGGGGAGGCGCCATCGTGAACTGCCAGTTGCCCGAAAGAGTTAGGATGTTCTGCGAGCCACTCGAAGAATTGCCGCCCCCACACGCCGAAAGCATCATCGTGCCGGCCAGCAATAAAACCCACAGACTCTTCGCGTGTCCTCCGCCAAACCGGGACAACCGCGACTCGTGATTCGCACAGCATAGTGCTCGATCTTTAGTTAATGTGCCCATGATGTTCCACGTCCTAGAAGCCTAGCTTGAGACCAAACTGTATGGTGCGAGGCCGATGCGCATTCAGCGGGTGGAGGAAGGAAGCCCCGGTAACGCAATCGGCGCTGCTCCCCTTAAACCCGGCAGAATACAAGGGGCCGGCATAGCAACTGATAATGTTGTTTCCACTACTGCCCGGGTTGTCGGGATCGTAGATCCGGAACTGAGTGTGATTAAGAATATTGAAGGCCTCGGCGCGGAATTCAAGCTGGCCGGACTCGCGGATTTTGAAATGTTTCAGCAGTGCCAGGTCGAAGTTCGTGCGCCCCGGATTATTCAGGAAGTTCCGTCCCGCGTCCCCGAAGGTCAGCCCCCGCGGAGCCACAAATTGCGAAGGGTTTCCGATGAGCGGGCCAAAGCTTTGAGAATTGTTGAAGGGCGCGGGCAATCCTTTTACGACATCGGGGTACGAGGCCGCGATGCCGAGTCCGCTGGAAACTCCGGCGTTGTCGGTCAGGGAAATGCCGGTGTTGCCGGCGCTGTTGATAACCGTGAACGGCGTGCCCGACTGAAGAAGCGTTACTCCGGAGATTTCCCAACCGTCGAGAAGCTGATTCGCGAGCGCGGAGCAACAATTCGCCGGGGGCGCAGTCGTGTCCTTCGGCACCTCGTTGGCCCAGTCCATGAAGCGGCGAGGAAAATCCTTCAGCGGCAGTTGATACACGTAGCTGACGGTGGCTAGATGACGTTCGTCAAAATTCGAGCTGGCCCGGTTCTCGCGAAGGTCGTAAGAATTGACCAGAACCGGATCGCTTCGATCCGAAGCGTCGTCGAGAGAGTGGCTGTAAGTGTACGAGACTCCGAGCGTGAGCGATCCGCTGGTGTGTCGCATTGTGGTCTGAAGTGCGTGATAACTCGAATTGGCGACATTCTGCAGCGAGAAAATTCTCCCCAGACCAGGGTAGGGCCGCCCCGGGAGGGAATTCACGTTCGGCGTGTAAGTATTAGTACAAGCTGCCTGCAAATACATGTAGGCGGGGTTTTGCGGCGTCACCAGTGTTCCATTCTGCAGAAGAAACGGAGTTTTGCCATCTCCGGGGGCGTTCCCTATACCCTGGGTTCCTCCTCCCGGAGGAACGTTGCAATCCGTGATGGTCAGTGGCTCGTTCGGCCCGAAGGGATTCTCGCTCGCCGGCAACGGCGGCAACTGGTTGAGCTGACGCTCCACCGTTAAATGCGTTCCCCTGCTCCCCACATAAGCAAGGTTGATTACAAAAGCGCGGGGCAGTTCTCGCTGAACTCCAAAACTCCATTGCTGAGCGTAGGGCCAAACCGCCACGGTCGGAATTGAAGTGACGTCCAGAGGAAACACGCTGCCGGCCAGGGGCGCAGATCCACCACTGGCGTTTGCACAAGCGCTGTTGGTCGGGTCAAATGCAGACCCGTACCCGACGTTACCGATGCATGGGTAGTTCACAGGAAGCGGTTGCGTCATGCTCAGCACCAGAGGCGCGCTCGCTTCGAGGGAACCGGTATTGGCTTCGTTGCCGGTGCCGTGCTCAAAAAAGATGCCATACCCGCCACGGATCGATGTCTTGCCGTCGCCCCACGGGTCCCAGGCAAAACCAATCCGCGGCGCCGGGTTGAACAGATGCCCATTCATGCAGCTTGCCGGCGTGCCGTTAAAACCGCACCGCACCAGGCCCAAGTCGCTCACCGCGGTGGGATCCAGTTGGAAGGTGGCGGGATTAAATGGCACCGCATTACCGGCATTAAGAAGCTCGCCATACATTGGGTCAACCGCAAATTGCTTTGACTTGTATCGCGCGGCCTCCCAGTTCCATGCGTCGCGGTTCTTCTCCCGATAAGTGCCAAACAGACTTACTCGCAAGCCGAGGTTCAGAGTGAGCCGGTGAGTTATCTTCCAGTCGTCTTGAACATAAGGCTCAGCGATCTGGTAACGCTGATAATAACGACGCTGAGCGGAATCCTGGGTAAAGCTCTGAATGAAGCCAGCCGGATTCCCCAACGGATCGACGTTTTGAACCAGAAAATCCGCGAAGGCATTTCCCGTACTGTGCGCAAGATTGCTGTAGGTCAAAAGGCCTTGTAAGTCACCAGAGGCTGCGCCGATCGCGTTGTTGTTTTGATTGCGTTGGGAGAGCACATATTGCGTGCCGAATTGCAGCGTGTGTCTGCCGATCGCTTTGCCCACGTCGTCGCGCACTGCGTAAGTTGGATTGGTGTGGCTCCACGGCATGTAAGCGGGATCGGCGGCAAATCCTCTTCCGCCATAAGCCGCATTCGTACCTAGAAGGTTGACCCCCGGCATTTTTCCGCCAAAGCCGTTATTGAAAATGTAACCCATGGCGCATTGTGCAAAGCCGGTCGAGGGATCAACGCTGAGTATGGGATTGCACTGTCCGGGGGCGGAAGGGTCAACGACGAGCGGCTGATCGAGCGTAGGATTGCGTTGAAACTGTGCACCACCCGGTCCATTTTGGTCAGTTAAAGTGATATTCGAATCGGTATAACTGAGTACCACATCGTTTAACAGCGTTGGCGATATCGTGTCCGTAACTCGTGCTACCAAACTTGTCCCCGGTCCAAAGAAACGGTTTTGCACGGTGGGGAACGTGTCGCGCACTATTCCCCACTGCGGCGTCAGCACGGTGGTGTCCCAAGCATCGTGGACGTAGCGAAACGATAGTTTGATCTTGTCGGTCACTAGCTGATCAATTCGAAACAACTCCTCGCGCCAGTAAGTCGAAGGAGAAACGGCGGCGTTGTAACAACGGTTGGGGTCGCTCGGGTCGGGGCTGGCGGGATTGAAATTGGGCAGGCTGAAGTTGCAGCCATAGGCGGCATTGGGTAAGGGGATCAGGTTCGAGCTCAGGATGGCCAATGCATTCTTGTCCACACTTGTAGCGGTCGGTGAAAATCCGCCTCCAAGTTGCAAATGCGGTTGAGGGGTTAGAGTTCCCGCGCTTGATCCCGGTGACACCGACGGACAGTCCGGGAACTGCGTACGAACAAACGTTCCCGAGTTTAACGGGCACACGTCACTGAAATCGAAATCTTGGTAAACCACTCCAGTGCCAGGATTCGTTTGCAGGTTCTTTTGTATTCCCGTCGACGTCAAGATTAGGCCACGCTCTTTCAACCCCGGCACGGCTTGGTTGTATTCCGTGGGAGTTTTTTCCAGGCGGAATTCCTCGGAATAGAAGAAAAACGTCTTGTCTTTCTTAGTATTGAAAAGCCCAGGAATATAGAGCGGACCGCCGATGGTACCGCCGAAATCCTGCCGCCGATACAACGGAGCCTTGGTCCCAAACGTCTGCCCGCAGCAGATCTGCCCAAGGGCCGGTGGAGATGTGTACACAATATCGAAAAAATTGCGCGAGTTAAACCCTTCGTTACGAACGAAGTCGTAGAGATTTCCGTGCCACTTAGGAGCTCCAGACTTGGTGGTTACTTGCACCGTACCGGAGGCCGTACGCCCGTACTGAGCGCCGTAGTTGGAAGTTAGTACTTTCACTTCCTGAATTGCATCCAGGCTGGGGTAAACCATGAGCGTGCTCGAGGCGCCGTTCAGTCCGGTGTTGAGCACGTCGCTGCCATCGACCTCGAAAGTGTTGTACTCGACGCGGCCTCCATTCACGCTGTACTTCACGCTGCCCACCACTCCCACTTTTGCTTCATCCTGCCCAGTCTGATTACTGACGCCGGGTGCTAGCGCGATGAGTTGTGTGAAATTACGGCCGTTAAGTCCAATCGACACCACTTCCTTTTGCGTGATCGTGCCCGAAACAGTGGAGCTTTCGGTCTCTACCGTCCCCACCCCGCCGGACTCTACGTTCACTTCGGTTTTCGCGCCAGCCGGCTCCAGCGAAGCGTCCAGTGTTAGTTCGAGGCCCGTCGTCAGGGTGATATTGTCAAATGGCATGTTGGCAAAATTGGGAGCCGATACGACTAGCGTGTAAGTCCCGGGCTTAAGCCCGGTGAAGGAATAGGCGCCCTTGCTATTGACCTGGGTTTCGAGCTTTTCTCCGGCAGTACTCGTCAGCACCGCTTTCGCATCCGTCACGACGGCTCCGGTCCGATCGGTCACCATCCCATTGATCGCGCCCTTGTCCCCAGCAATTTTCTGAGCGGTCTGCGCCGAGGGAGGAGCGGCACTTTGCTCCGCCCGCTCCGCGCCGCCCGCCGCGACTGCCGGCTTGACGCTCGCTGGCTTCAAGGCGGCATCCAGCGTCAGCTTTCGGCCCGGCATCAGCGTGACGTTGGCGAAGACGGTATCAGCAAAGTTGGCCGCCGCGACAGTTAACGTGTAAGTCCCCGGGTAAAGTCCGGTGACGGAATACACGCCCCTGTCATTGACCGGAAGTGCAAGGCTCGCTCCCGCAGCGCTCGTGAGTACCGCTTTTGAATCGCGCACGACAGCGCCAGTCTGATCGGTCACCTTCCCGCTGATAGCGGCCTTGTCGGTTACCGTGTTCGCTTGCTCCTGGCAGAAACTAAACGACAGGCCAAGAAACACCAGCGTCAAAATGCTGATGAAGCGAAAAACAACACAAGGCGCAGAAGATGACACACGTACCGCTCCGGAGTAATGGGCTTTTAGGGAATGCAACGGCAATCGCGGATTGTATATGGTGGCGCGCTACCTCAAGGTTAACGCAATATGAATTTTGCCGGTGCTTCGCTTAATAGGCGATCCAATTTCGTTTTCCACAGCCAAAGCCCCACTCAAGAAAGACCATGAGGGTCTGAAACATCTTTCATGGTCATCATCTTAGGATCGAGGACAGCGCTAGAACCCTCAACTGATGCGTCTTCTGCGTTGCCTACATTAAGGAATTTTCACTAACTTGTCACAAAGCCTTAATATTGCCCGGCAGTTGAGCAGATAGACTTCGGCTGCAATTCAAGCTTCGCTGCGGAGAGTCGCGTGTGTTCAGCTCACGCAGCCAAGGGCACTGACCTGCTTGGACACAAAGTGTCGCAAGCTCGCTAGTGGTTACTCGCCGGCGTGTGGCGCAACGCCACATGTGCAACCAATTAGGTTAAAGTTCAAAGAGAGGAATCAATACTTATGTCGCGTATGAAATCGATTTTCGCGGTGCTGACGTTGGCCGTGATCGTGGGCATCGTGCCTCTGGTGCATGCTACAACGACGATTGAGGTAACGATCGCAGGCTCGTCGGCCATGTGGCAAACGATGGCCTTGGGCGCTTATAACTTGGCTTGTCCTACTCTCCCTTGCGCTACCGTGAAGGGAATACAGGGTGGACACTGGACAAGCGCTTCCAATGCTGTGGACCTTAACGACACTCGCACGTCGCCCGCCAACGTTGACGCCGGCACCATCTGGATCGTTTGGAATCCCGGCGCCACCAAGGTGTGGTCTTTCAATAAAGTTGATTCCGTCGTAGGAGACCGTTGCTACTTTGCTCAACCCCAATGTACGGTAATCGCTTCAGCGGCGAACCTCACGGGTAGTGGTTCGGGTCAGATCTCGACCGCGCTCTGGGGTGCCGACACGGCTTTGCCGTCAGTTGTCTCGTCTTTCTTCTCCACCGGAACTCCAGTTACTGTGGCAGCCACGGACATTCGGCCTGAAGATGCGCAGTTTGCTGCGTGCCGCGTGAACTCAAAACTCGGTGCCGGAACCTTTGGCGGTGCCGCCAGCGACGGCCTTGACGGCCTCGGATACAACTCAGTCAATGCCTCCGGTGCTTGTCCGGCGAATGGCCTCGGCCTCTCATCTGGCGCATACGTGGGAACCCCAATCAAGAGCGGCTACCCCGGCAGCAGCTCGCAAGCCAACGTTCTGTCTTTCAACATCGCGGGCGTCGACCCGATCACCGGCACGGCTATACCAACCTACAAGGTCTTGGAGGTTGGAGCTACTCCCATCGTATTCGTCGATGCGCGTTCGGCTGCACTCGCAAGCCTGCAAAACGTCACCGATGTTCAACTTCAGCAGGCGTTTTCGGGAGCGACCTGCGACGCCAGCGCTTTCGGTCTGACCGCCGGGGGAATTGGCATCTTCCTGCGTGAACCGCTGTCAGGCACATACAACACTACGGAAGCCACCGTTATGCGCAAACCCACCATCTACACCGGCACTGGAGGAGGCCCGGTCATCGGCCACAGCCAGGAAGCCAATGTGGACGCTCCAGTCAATAACCCACTGAATGGCCAGACGGGCACTTGCCTGGCAGGCCTCGGGGCAAGGTATCGTGGGATTGGTACCGGTGAAGTAGTAAAGTGGGTCCTGAACTCCCACAAGAATATCGGCCTGGACGGCATCGCCTACACGTTCTTCAGCTACGGGAACGTAAGTTCGATCGCCAACCAAGCTGCCTATGGTTACATTCAGCTGAACGGTGTCGATCCGATTTTCGCCTCGTATTCCGGCGGCGATCCCGGTCAACCCGGCGGCGGCACCGTGCCCGGGGCGGCGAACCTGCCTGCGACTTGCAGCGGAGCTTTTCCCTGTCCGGAAAAAGATATCTGGACGGGCGGGCTCTCCTTCCCGAACGTCCGCAACGGCACCTACCGCTCGTGGTCGGTCCTGCGCCTGGTTAGCAACGGAACACCGCTGACGTTTGCAACGAGTCTGGTGACACACTCGCAGGGGTTCGTTGTCACTTCCGTTCCAGATTATGTTCCGTTTAAGAAGACGACAGCGGGTGGGATCACCGATCCTGGGCTCACGTACCTGCGCTCGCACTACCAACAGTACGACGGAGCCGGCACTCTCATTGGCGCAGCTCCGGTTGACAAAGGGACAACCGAGGCGGGCGGCGACATGGGCGGCTGCATCCTCGCCTTAGCGAAAAACACCACACAGGATGTTAACGCTGACTTCCCGACTTGTGTGACAAGACCTAAGTAGATCCAATCCGTTTCACTTAATACGGGGCGGACCGTTCAACGGGCCGCCCTTCCTCTTTGATCTTTCTGTTGTGCAACGCATATTCCGAATCCGGGGAAGTACGATGTCGAATTGCCTCCTATTTAAATTTATAAGAGCGTTTGCGCTCGGAAACGCACTACTACTCTTGGCGGAGGCCAGCGCCGCTCAATTTTCGCCGGCATCTCCGCCAGCGGCCGATCCAACTGACTCTCGTTTTCAGGGTGTCCAGGAGGACTGGACCTCGCCTGCGCTAACCAACAGCCATCTTATGCCGGCTCGACCGCTCGCAGGATTTGTCGCTGAGAAACCCAGGTACACGGTGGAGTTGCTGCAGTTACAGTGGCGATCGGGCGATCCAATCGACCTTTACGTAATGAGACCCAAGGGAGTCAAAAAGCCCCCGGTGATCTTGTATCTTTACGGTTATCCCACGGACACGGAGATCTTCAAGCGGGACGACTACGAAGATCTCGTGACCAAGGACGGATTTGCCGCCGTAGGCTTCGTTTCCGCGCTCACCGGACACCGCTATCACGACCGTCCGATGAAGGAGTGGTTCATTAGCGAACTGCAGGAGTGTCTGGCGACCTCGGCGCACGACGTGCAGATGGTCCTGAACTATCTGGCTGCTCGCGACGATCTCGACATGAACCGGGTGGGCATGTTCGCGCAAGGGTCGGGAGCAAGCATCGCGATCCTAGCGTCGGCAGTCGATCCGCAAATCAAGGTGTTGGAAGCGCTTGATCCCTGGGGCGATTGGCCAACGTGGATGTCCACCTCTCCCTTTGTGCCGGAGGACGAACGAGCGGATTACGTGAAACCGGAATTCTTAAAGAAAGCAGCCGCGCTTGAGCCGGTCGACTGGCTGCCAAAGATTCAGGCGAAGAAATTTCGGCTCGATAATGAACTCTTCGAGACCGACACGCCAAAAGCCGCCAAAGAAAAGCTGCGGGCCGCAGTCCCCACTGGCGCAACCGTGGTGCTTTACAAGAACTTGGACGAGTTCAAGGCGGCTTTCCAGGATGGCAAGAACCTGGAATGGATTCAGCACGAACTCCAGTCTCTCCCGGAACCGCCAGCTTCAACTAACCCCACCACCGTTCAGCCACATCCGCAGTGATTTGCTTTTAGTGTAGAGCGAGTATATAGAAATGTTGCGGAGAGTTACTACTTCAATTTGACGAGAATCCGCCGTCAATCGACGAGTGGGAAGCACGTACAAATCCATCCGCGCTAATCGAGCTTGTGGAAACGACGGAAACCGGCGTAGCCTTCCTTGCCCATATAGCGCGCGAGAACCGAGGAATCGGTCTGGCGCAGGTCAACGATCACCAGGCCATCGATTACGTCGGAAAACTTGCGGTCGAGGTTGAAGCCCACAAACCTGCCTCCCACCTTGGCATACTGCTTGAGCAAAATGGGCAATCCTTTGCCATCCTCCTCCACGTCCGATATCGGCTCGGCGAGTTCGTCGAGATCGCGGAGTACTCGGCAGATCACGCTGCAATCCCAGCGACGAAGCTTGGGCGCAAGAAACGGTGTGCGTGCCTGGAAAAGGTCGCCAAATTCGCGGCCGTCTTCGCGATGCTCAAAATAGCGAACGATGGCAGTGTGCGCGCCGTGTGCCTCTCTTGCGAGTCAAGGACGACAATCTCTATGGCTCGCAAGGTTAGCAAGATCATCGCACGCAGCGACAGCAGGCGGGCCACCGATAAGAGGCCATGTACGAGTCCGCTGAGGTGCAGAACTTTGGGTGAATTGCCGGGTTGACGTGCAGACTGCTGTCGTGGTATTACATTTGTTAATATGTAATGGAGGGAAAGATGGAATCTGCGATCACCGTCAAAGGCCAAGCCACCATCCCGAAACCCATCCGTGAACATCTTGGGCTGCAGCCGGGTGATCGGGTTAAGTTCTTCGTGCATCCCGATGGCAGTGTAGTCTTGTTGCCGAAACTCTCTGCTTCGGCGATACGCGGCATGGTCAAATCCCGGAATGCCCGGCCTGTGACCACCGAGCAAATGACCGCAGCGGTTGCCGAGGGTGCTTTGAGTCGAAATCCGCGGCGACGACAGCGATGATCGGGCTCGATACCAACGTCCTGATACGCTATCTCACCCAGGACGACCATGTACAGTCAGCCAAGGCCACGGAGATTCTTGAACGTCGTTTGACACCGAAGAATCCGGGCTTTGTCAGCGTCGTGGCAATGGTCGAAACCGTATGGGTACTCGATCGCGCTTATGGTCTGACAGCTCAGGAAATCGCAACCGCTGTCGAGCGCCTGCTGCAGGTTGAGGTTCTGGCGATCGAAAACGAGCAGGAAGTCTTCACTGCCATGGTTGCGCTAAAACAGGGGCGCGGATCATTCGCGGACGCGCTGATCGCAGAGCTCGGAGCGCGCGCAGGATGTACTCGCACGCTGACGTTTGACCAAAAGGCACTCCGACTTCCTAGCTTCGAGCTTGTGTAATCGACCTCGATTCCGCTTAGCTCCTCTGCCGTACCACCTTCCTTTCGGCTACCACTACCTGTGTATTTTTTGTTCGCAGTGGCTGTATGTGCCAGAAGCCCGATGCACGAGCTGCTGCGAGAACGACTGTCGGCCGATCAGCCGATTCCCTCCGACAGAGAATTTCGCCGATTACGTCCCAATGGTCCGTCGCTCGTTCAGAATGTGGGATTGCCACTGCAAATTCGTTGATAAACACTAGGCGACTGCTCGTTACCTATCTGGCCCCCGCAGGGTGCGAATATTAATGAAGTAGTTGTCGAGCGCGGCTCTTGGTCGATCTGCGTCCGCAGGCCCGCTCCAGGCCAACTTTAGCTCCGTTTTCTGAATCATTTGCCACCACAAGGAATCCGGATCGGAATCGAAAACAGTTCCTGCATCCGCCTGAAAAATAAACCACGCGCCCAGTTCCACCTCCTTCCGCAGTTGATCGTTAGTCCATCCGGCGGAGCCCAGATAAACATGAAACCCCCTAGGGTCAGGTCGAGCCGAGATGGTCTGTTCGAAGAGGGTCTTCGTAGAAATCAAGTAAACCGAATCGAAAATGTGCTGAGCTCCTTCGACCTTCGCCGGCGACTGGAGCAACGCAAACACCGCTGGAGCTCCTACCGGACCTCCGAGATAGACCGGGTCTGAAAGGTGTTTCGCCGCCTTGAGCCCCTCAAGCACTCGTGAAAGCGGGACATCCGTGCGCCGGTTGAGAATCAGTCCGGCCACACCGTCGGCATCGTAGCGAACCAGCAGGACTACCGTCCTAGCGAAATGCGGATCGGCGAGCCCCCGGCTCGCCACCAGCAACTTTCCGGCACCCAGATCCTTGGCGTTTTTGGATTGGACCGGAAGAAAAACGGTCGGCCGGATTTCGTCTTTCGCGCGAAATGTCTTGACCCAGTTCGATCGGCCTAGCCTATTCGCCGGCGGGCCCATGTACCAGAGCGACCCGTCGGGGGCAAGCGCCGGATCGCGCGGCCACGAATTCGGCGTCGGTACATCAAATCCCTTGAGCTGAACGTTTAACCTTCCCACCGCTAGGAAAGCAATAATCGTGGCCAGCATTGTGAAAAAGCACAGTTTGCGTAGAGACATGGCTGCTCTCCTCACTGGGAATCACGTCCTTTGTTCCGAATGCCCTCGCACCCCGGTGGAATTATAGTCAGTAGCCTGCGGGGAGCTGTGCGAATAGTGTGCCAGATCGTTGAAAATGTTCTGGCCAGTAAGGTGTCTCTCTAACTTTCGGCCGATCGGTCGTCTTTGCTCGAATCGACCTATGAATCCCCGCTCGCGGCCGCTGCAGTGTGCGAGGAGTGCGCCTCCCTTGCGAAGGTAATCTCTACGACTCGCACCATCTGGGAAGAAGGTCGGTTAATGTTCACAAGGGCGTTCATCAATACCGATCCCGGCAAATCTCCCAGAAGCGGACTTCTGGCCCGCTGGGAGTCCGCCTTGGCCCATAACGTCAGAGTTGCCCATTACTCTGGCCGAAAAATTCCGCAGTTCTTGCTTGCAAACCGGACCAGAGAAAGTCGTGCTCTCAACTCCTCAGGCCAGCTTTCGATCCTCTTTCTCTGGAGGCAGACACGCAGCCCGGTTTCAACGGTTCCACCAGGCGAATGCATTGCGATCACAAACCGATGATGTGGCGAAAGCGTCCTTGACTTTTATCCGCCTTAGGAAACGCCCTCGCTTATAACAGGCGCACAACAACCAGCGCCCACTGTGGAAACCGCTCGATCGCCCGTTCGGTACTATTTGCCACGGATTTTGAGCAACTCCTGCCAGGAGGCTGGCCCTTCGCTGCCAGCGGCATAGTTGGGGAAATCCGGCGGCGGTAATTGCGCCCACGCTTCTTCAATCGGCGTAATGATGCGCCACTCCGCCTCTACTTCATCTCGGCGTGTAAATAGCGTTGCATCGCCACGCATCGAGTCGAGCAGCAAGGTTTCGTACGCAACCGGCCCCTTCGACCCAAAGCTCGCTTGATAGGAGAAGTTCGCCTGAACCGTCACCGTTCGCACCTGTGTTCCCGGTCGCTTCGCGTCGAACGCGATCGAGATTCCCTCGTCCGGCTGAATGCTGATTGTGATGACATTCGGATCAATAACCGACGACGTGCTCGCAAACAAAGCCTGTGGCGTCGGTTTGAGATGTACGCGGATCTCAGTCAGATTCCGTACAAGACGTTTCCCGGTCCGGATGTAGAAAGGAACTCCCGCCCAACGCCAGTTCTCAATCTGAAACTTTACCGCTGCGTAGGTCTCAGTTATGGAGTTGCGATTCACGCCTGGCTCTTCCCGATAACCTGGTACTCGTTTCCCGTCGATCACGCCGGAACCATATTGCCCTCGAACGGTGAATCGTGCGACATCATCAAGGCTCATCGGCCAAATCGATCGAAATACCTGCACTTTCTGTTCACGCACCGAATCCGCATCAAATGCTACCGGCGGCTCCATCGCAGTCAGCGCCAGCAGCTGAAGCAGATGGTTCGCGACCATATCGCGCAGGGCCCCGGTCTCTTCGTAGAACGCCGCACGGTTTTCGACTCCCACCGTTTCAGCCGCTGTGATCTCCACATAGTCGATGTAGTTCCGGTTCCACACCGGCTCGAATAGCGAGTTGCTGAAGCGGAAGACGAGGATGTTCTGTACGGTCTCTTTGCCAAGATAGTGGTCAATTCGGTACACCGTTTTCTCGTCGAATACATCGCGTACGACCTCATTCAGCGCCCGCGCCGATTCCAGGTCGCGCCCGAAGGGCTTTTCCAGAACAATTCGCGTCCACCCATGGTCGTGGCGGTTCAGTCCAACCGCTCCCAAACCTTCGATGATGGGCCCCGCTACGGACGCGGGCGTCGACACATAAAACAAATGGTTTGGGCTCGAACCGTTCTTCGCCATCTCCTGCAGGCGAATGCGTAACTGCGGATAGAACTTCGGATCGTTGACGTCACCTACCATGTAGTGGAGCCGCTGTTCAAAGTCCTCCCATCCTGACTCCTTGAAGTCGCGTGTGTCTTTCGACTTGGCAACTGCCTCCCCGTTCTTCTTGCGAAACTCTTCAGAACTCATCGGCGTGCGGCCGATCCCGAGAACTTCGAACTGCGGGTTCATGCAGCCCTCACATGCGAGGTTATACAGACCCGGGATCAGCTTCCGTTTCGTCAGATCGCCTGATGCTCCAAAAATTATCAGGACACATGAGTCGCCGGCAGGCAGTGGTTCCTGGGACAACTTCTCGAGGGGGCTGGTTTGGACAATCGCAGACATGGAATGTTCTCTCTATAGATGCTCTCGATACGGATTTCGAATCCTAATGGGAAATAAACCTAGGCCAGCGAGTTCTTCTGTGCATCGTTGGCTGCAGCGTGGCCACAGCCGCACTTCCTTAACAACAGCATGAGTTTATCCACGAAGGGAGAAATCAGCCACTTCACTTGGCAAAGAGCTCTCCAGCTCGATGCAAGGGCCGCCTTGATTATGGGCTATAGTCATTCGTAAACTTACCCGGCGAAACTCGTCCTTTCTTAAAACTAGGTCGGGAACGAAGTTCCGAACATGGGCCGCTTTTTGATCGACTGATCGACTGAGGGAAACTCTGCCGCGTCGATCAGACGTGCGACTTCTTTCTGGCTCAGCACCTGCGGTAAGTGCAGAACCTTCTTCGGATATGGTATCTCGGCAACGCTCCAACCTCGGTTCAACACCTGAACATAGAAGAAGCGTAAGGCTGCCAGGCGCTGCGTTACGGTGTTCGGGGCACAGCTTCCAGCGCGTGAACAACGCGGCCTGATACTGGCGAATATGCTCGGGGCCAAGCTGATCGGGTGAACGATGGAAGTGCCGACTGAAATGCTCGACCGTGTGAATGTAAGCGTGGATGGTGGA
>Ga0074044_10001566_pt1 | contig 20576 bp, 13 predicted proteins | sample BogForMeECP23OM1_FD_94443 | JGI IMG/M metagenome (GOLD analysis project Ga0074044, IMG submission 94443) | Bog forest soil microbial communities from Calvert Island, British Columbia, Canada - Bog Forest MetaG ECP23OM1 | ecosystem: Environmental > Terrestrial > Soil > Wetlands ...
GTCATCATGTCGCCGAGCGGCGCCGCCGAGCCTTTTGCGTCGGCGAGGCTGTAGGCGCTGCTCATGAAATAGTTGGCCGCGAAGTACTCGATCATGTAGCAGAACAGCCCCTGGATCGTTAGCGAGAGCAGCACGCCACGAGGAATGTCCTTTTTGGGGTCCTTCGCTTCCTCGCCGAGAGATGTAATTGACTCGAAGCCGACCAGCAGGAAGATCGCGATCGTGGCTTGCAGCATGACATAGCTGAAGTTGTGTGGCGCAATGACCGACCAAGCGCTTGGATGTGCCGGCGTGTCGCCGCTGAAAGCGTAGTGCAACACCTTGCTGGTGCCATCGAGAGCAAGGCCGGTGGATCCATCCGGATGCCCGAGCCGGTACGCGATCGCCAATGCCGCGAAGAACAGCAGAGCGACTATCTGGATGCCGTTGATCGCGATATTGACCATCGTCGATCCAACGACTCCACGATACGCGATGTATGAAATTCCAAAAGCAGCGATAATCGCGACCAGCGCCATGAACACGGGGCCAGGCGTGCCGGCGTTGATGGTGCCAGGCGCGAAGTTGCCGACGATATATCCGATCATGATCCCGATCGTGGCGACCATTGCTCCCGGATAGACCCAGTAATACAGGTGCGACCCCCATCCGATTGTGAATTTGGCGATGCGCGCATACCGATACGCATGCGTCTTGCTGAGAAATGCTTGTTCAGCAAAGAAATAAGAACTGCCTGCGCCGGGATAGAGCTTGGCAAGTTCCGAGTACGAAATCGCGGTCGCGTACGCGAGCATCAGGGCCGCGAAGATGCCCGCCCACATGCACATGCCGGACGGGTACGCGTAGCCGGCTTGAACGACAAACGTGATCCATAGAAAAGCTCCGGGCGCGATCAGCGCCATCGCGTTGACCGTGACTCCGGTCAAGCCCAGCGTCGGCACCATCTTTTTCTGTTCTTCAGCCATCTTGCCTCCTTCAATTCATGGGCCTGAGCAGAGGTTTTGTGGGTTCGGTCGATTACTAGCTACTGGCAGGTTATTGCCAGTTATTCCTGCAAGGACGGCAGCATGAAGCATGCCACTAATCAAGGCTCACAATGCATTATGAAATCTTCTATCCCATCGACCGTGCACGCGCTCTGGGGAATTACTCTAGGCTTTTGACCGAGGTTATGCTGCTGTAAATTTGTGCAATGCTCAATCAGCAGGCACTCGACTGTATAACCGCTGGATAGAAAATCCCTCACTGAAGCGGCCGGATATTCGAGCAGCGCCGGAGCAAAAGTCCGGCAGCAGATGGTCTTCAGCCAAGATGGGCGGAGGGTGTGCCTATTCAAAACCTAAAGTCGGACGTATTGATGATGAAGCCCGCCGAGGATTGGTATCGCTGCAATTCGACCGAATCTTCTGTGTCCTCCGAAAATCTGGAGAATCTCTATACAATAAGAAATGGTCCGGATCTCATTGTAAATAGGAAGCGTGGTTTCGAATCTCGCAGGGGCGCCAGTTTTCCCGCGAATAAGTTCAGCTGTTAGCGCCGAGCTTTTTGATTGTCAAAGCGTCCGAATACTCCGATTTCGAAGGCCCGATCGCTCAGACGCGGTCGGGCCTTCGTGCTTTAGCGCGATGCATCCGTTACGATCGTTGTGTCGTAACTCGCGCAATGTTTGAAGCCGAAAGGATCACCGGGTCTGATTTCGAACCGACTCTGACCGATTTTCTTCGGCCACCATTTCGCAAATTCGAATTCTCGACGCCAATCAGCCATGCCCATGCCGCCCGGGTTCTTCAAGAGATTGTCGAACCGCCCAGGAAGTGGGGATGGCCGACTTCCACGAAGCGGGGATATTTTGAGGGCAGGGTCGCAGGGAACCGCTTCAAAATTCATCGAGTCATCAATTACCAGAACTCATTCGTGCCGATAATTGAAGGGAACTTCCGGCGCGACGGCTTGGGAACCATTGTGACTCTGAACATGCGGTTGGTGTGGCCTGTCGTGCCCTTCTGGATCGGCATAATACTATTCCTGGCGTGGAGTTCCCTGGCCGTCGATTCACGCGTGGCCGGGCCCTTTGGCGCCCGAATGTTGCTGCTTGGTATGACGCTGTTCATATATCTTGTCGCGACTGTACCTTTCGCTATCGAGGTGCGAATCGCGATGAAGCGCTTGTTGAGCGTTCTGTGCCCCGGTCCGGCACGTTCGGGCTTGTCCGTCTGAGAACAGACGATCCGGCCTCTATCCTTTACCGCCCTCGAATTCAGAAGGTATCATGGGTCCACGATGCCCACGACGCGCGAAGTCCTCGATGCGACCATCGCTCTGGAAAAACAAAGCATGGCGTTGTACGGACGCTTCGCGAAGATCTTTGCGAGCGAACCGGGCCTGCAGGCTTTCTGGTTCGAGATGGCGCGTGACGAAGCGCGACACGTCGGCGCACTGCCTGAAGTACGATTTCAAGGAGAGGCTTGTCGATCGTCAGAACCTATTGGACAAGTTGGCACTGGAATTAAGAGAGGATCTGGTCCATCTGAGTTGAACCTTTGGCTGCGAAACGTCGGCCGGGGTCAGGTTGTTGAGACTTTCGTGGTAGCGGCGCGAGTTGTAGTAGTCGACGAACTCGGCCAGGCGCGCTTCGAGCCTGGTCGCCCGAAGCGAACTCCGAACCCGTACGACTCTGCGGCCCGCTACTGACTTCCAACGGCAGTATTTGCGCGAAGCGGACCGCGAGTTTGTGCCTGCTTGCTGGAGCGCAGTCAATTCGAACTCTCAGGCGACTTTGTCAGCGCTCTGCAAGTCATCAAATTTCGTCGGTCAGATGCGGTTTTGGAAATCCATATCGCCAAGCGCGTCTGGTAAAGCTGAGCGCTCGCAGGGCTGCCTACGCGGCACGAATCATGGAGGAAACCTGTCCAGGCGGAAGTAGACTTCTCGAGGGTCGAGAAATCGTTCGGATGCATCCGTCCGAGAAGATGCTCGTTGCGATCTAGAAATTCGAGCAGGGCGCGGCGCGCGAAAATCGGCTGCGCTTTGCTTGTGGATTCACCTTCTGGGTATCATCGATGCGGACGACGCCAGTCATTGGCTTTAGACGATTGTGTCGATTCGAGTCGCGCTTCATCACAAAACAGTTTATCGCTACGACCGGCTTGTGCGCCTCTCGCCGCAGGTCGTTCGTCTACGGCCCGCGCCCCATTGCCGCACCGCGATTACCGCCTACTCACTGAAGATCGAGCCGCGCGAGCACTTTATCAACTGGCAGCAGGACGCGCACAGCAATTATCTGGCGCGGTTGGTCTTTGCTAATCCGACGCGCAGCTTCTCGTTCGAGGTCGATCTCGTCGCCGAGATGAAGGTCAACAATCCGTTCGACTTTTTCCTTGAGCCGTATGCGGAAAAATTCCCCTTCCGTTACGATCCAGCGATCGAAAAGGACTTGACGCTGTACCGCAGACGCAGGCGCGCAGGCCGGCGTCTGCGGGCGTTGCTCGAGAGTATCGATCGCGCCGAACAGACCACCAACGATTTCCTGGTCGGTCTCAATCAGCGCATTGCGCGCGAGATCCGATACCTGATTCGTCTTGAGCCAGGTGTCCAGACGCCGGAGGAAACGCTCACGCTGGCCAGCGGATCCTGCCGCGATAGCGCTTGGCTGCTGGTCCAAATCCTGCGCCATCTCGGCCTTGCCGCGCGCTTCGTCTCCGGCTACCTGATCCAACTCAAGCCCGACGTGAAACCGCTGGAGGGCCCCGAAGGCCCCGCCGCCGACTTCACGGATCTGCATGCGTGGGCGGAGGTCTATCTTCCCGGCGCCGGATGGATCGGTCTCGATCCTACCTCCGGGCTTTTAGTCGGCGAGGGTCATATTCCGTTGGCCGCGACGCCCGAGCCTTCTTCCGCCGCGCCCGTCAGTGGCGAGGTCGATCCCTGCGAGGTCCATTTTGAACACGAGATGTCCGTGGTGCGGATCTTCGAAGACCCGCGCGTCACACAGCCTTACACAGACCAGCAATGGCATCGAATCGAGGCGCTGGGCGATGAGATCGACGCTGACCTCCGTGCCGGCGACGTCCGGCTCACGATGGGGGGCGAGCCGACCTTCGTCTCGATCGACAACATGGACGGCGCCGAATGGAACACGGCCGCGATGGGTCCTGAGAAGCGAAAGCTCTCTGAGCGCTTGCTTGATCGTCTGCGCGACCGCTTCGCGCCCGGCGGACTCCTCCACTATAGCCAGGGCAAGTGGTATCCCGGCGAGCAGCTGCCGCGCTGGGCGCTGGGGTGCTATTGGCGCACGGACGGCGTGCCGATCTGGCAGGATCGCGCGTTGCTCGCGAGTCCCGACCGGAACTACGGCTTCGGTCCGCGCGAGGCCGAGCGCTTTACCGCGGCCCTCACGCGGCGGCTGGGTCTGGATCCCGAATACGTCAACACCGCATTCGAAGATCCGATTTACTATCTGCGGCGCGAACGCGAGTTGCCGATCAATGTGGATCCGGCCGACAGCCGGCTGGAGGATGCCACTGAACGCGAGCGGATTCGGCGCGTGTTCCAAAGCAATCTCAATGCTCCCGCAGGCTATGTGCTGCCGCTGCAGCGCGAACAGGGCCATGACGGCCCGGAGTGGCAGACCGGACTCTGGATGCTGCGCGGTAGGCATCTCTTCCTGACCCCCGGCGACTCTCCGATCGGATTGCGCCTTCCCCTCACGAGTCTGCCGTGGACGGACAAAGTCCCGCCGAGCTTCACGGTTGATCCGATGGCGAATAGCGGCGCACTGGCGGTGCCACGCGAGCGGTCGGCAATCGACTCCGCCGCGCGATCGCTCGGGCTGCAGGTGCCGGTGCTGCAAGCGGCGAGCGATCCTTCGTCCGATCGCCCGCGCGATCGCTTGCCGGCGCAAGGCGAGTCCGCGCCCTGGGTCGTCCGCACGGCGCTATGCGTTGAGCCTCGCGACGGCCGCCTACACGTCTTCATACCGCCGCTGCCCCTGATCGACGACTACCTCGATTTGATCGCCACGATCGAAGACACGGCGGCGGACTTGAAAATGCCGGTGGTGATCGAGGGCTACACTCCGCCCTCCGATTGCCGGATCAACCGGCTCGCCGTAACACCGGATCCCGGCGTAATCGAGGTCAACATCCATCCCGCGCGCGACTGGCCCGAGCTGATCGCGAATACGACCGCGCTCTACGAAGAAGCGCGCCAGTGCCGGCTCGGCACCGAGAAATTCATGTTGGACGGGCGGCATACCGGTACCGGCGGCGGCAACCATATTACGCTCGGCGCCGCGATGCCCGCCGACAGTCCGTTTCTGCGCCGTCCCGATCTGCTGCGCAGCATGCTCGGCTATTGGCTCAACCATCCGTCGCTGTCGTACATGTTCTCGGGGATTTTCATCGGGCCTACCAGTCAGGCGCCGCGCGTCGACGAGACCCGCGTCGACAGCATTTACGGACTCGAGATTGCTTTCAGCCAGGTGCCGAATCCAGGCGAAGGCTACTGCCCGCCGTGGCTGGTCGACCGTATCTTCAGGAATATCCTGGTCGACTTGACCGGCAACACGCATCGCGCCGAGTTCTGTATTGACAAACTTTACTCGCCCGACAGCGCGAGCGGGCGGCTGGGACTGGTTGAGATGCGCGGGTTTGAGATGCCGCCGCATGCGCGCATGAGCCTGACGCAACAATTGCTGGTGCGCGCGCTGGTGGCGTGGTTCTGGCGGGAGCCTTATTTGCGCAAGCCGATCGCATGGGGGACGCAACTTCACGATCAGTTCATGCTGCCGCACTTCGTCGCGCGTGACTTTCGCGAGGTCCTCGACGATCTCGGTCGCGCCGGATACGCGTTCGAGGCGGACTGGTTCGCGCCGCACTTCGAATTCCGATACCCGGTCTTCGGCCGCGTCAACCACGCTGGCATCGAGCTCGAAATCCGTCAGGCCGCCGAACCCTGGTATGTGCTCGGCGAAGAGCCTGGCGGTGGCGGCACAGCTCGTTACGTGGACTCCTCGGTCGAGCGCGTTCAAGTAAAGGCGAACGGCCTGTCGAGCGATCGCTTCATGGTCACCTGCAACGGGCGGCGGGTGCCGCTTCATTGCACCGGCGCGCACGGCGAACGGGTGGCCGGCGTTCGCTACCGCGCATGGCAGCCCCCGTCGTGCCTCCATCCCACGATTCCGGTCCATGCGCCGTTGGTATTCGACATCCTGGACGCCTGGACCGGACGCTCGCTCGGCGGCTGCACCTATCACGTCGCCCATCCGGGCGGCCGCCACTATGAGGCCGTTCCAATCAACGCTAATGAAGCCGAAGCCCGGCGCGGCGCGCGTTTCTCTCCCTTAGGCCACACCCCCGGTCCCATAACGATTCCGCTAGTCGAGCCCAATGCGCAGTTTCCGCTCACGCTAGATCTGCGCCGCACACCGGTTGCCGGAAATCCGTTCTGATCCCGCCGCCGTGCGATATGCAAAGCGGCGGCGATTCCCCGGAACCGGGTTCCATTTTTGATAGCAAGATGTAAATCGGCCCTCGACTATGCCGCCCGGGTTTCGTTATCGAGGAATAGTTATCGCGCCAATCGGTCTTGAGACCCCACGCCGATTGACAGTTAGCGCGAAGGCGCCGAAAGCCGCTGGGCTGTTGAAGTCACCCTGAACGAACCATCAATTGTAGCCCACTTGGGTGCACCCCCCTCAACAGTGCTATAGCGGTTGCGGCAAAGACAGGAGCCAAGTCAGCTAGTCATTACCTCATCGGTCCAAACCTTGAAGCTTACGAGCGTATTGGGGCCGAAGGTCGTAGCGATGGCTACATCGATCGCGTCGCGACCCCTTGCAATCAATATCCGTCCAATCCGTGGCATGTTGTTGCGCGGGTCGAAAACATACCAGCGTCCTCCGAGATACGCCTCGAACCAGGCGGCAAAGTCCATCGGACCGGGTGGTGGGACCACTCCGATGTCGCCGAGATAACCGGTGCAGTAGCGCGCTGGAATGTTCATGCATCGGCAGAATGTAATCGCAAGATGTGCGAAATCGCGGCAGACGCCTCGCCTCTCGTTGAACGCTTCCCAGGCAGTTCTTGTAGCGCGGGCATGCTCATAGCCAAATGACATATGGTTGTGCACGAAATCACAGATTGCCTGGACCCTTCCCCAACCAGATGGAGTTTGACCAAACAAGCTCCAAGCCACCTCGGAAAATTTCTCCGTCTCGCAGTATCGGCTTCCCAGGAGAAAAACTAGCGCCTCTTCAGGCAATTCCTCGATTGAATGCTGTTGCGCGGAGGTTGCAACAATGTCGGGCTCACCAGAGTCCTTGACCAACGCCGCGCTCGCTATCCTGAGCCGTCCTGTGGGGGCGACCAGACGTGTGCACCAGTTGCCGAAGCCGTCACGATAGGACCAAAGGGGAATAGACGGGTTTGTCGTTACGTGATCCGGAGAGATAATGTCGGACGCGCGCGAATAGTGGATGTTTAACACCAGCAGCATGGGCGTCGGCCCAGGACAATCGTAGATCAGCTCGTAGCCCACTCTGATTTCCAACCAGGATCTCCTCGAGACGAGATGTCCTCAACGCCAATGAAATAACGGCTGTACCAGCCGCGAGTTTCCAATTTGTTGCACGCTGACGATCCTTAAGGGTCAATTGCCGGGAAGAGAAACGCTGGCGCGCTGGGTCGATCGCGGCATCATGTACCCGACTTCATGCGTGGCGCGAAATTGGCGTTTGCCTTTTCCGATTTGGCGGCGCCGGAGGTGACGGCGACTTCGACGTTCATTCCCAGGTAGTCGGACGGAAACCCCGTCCAGGTTCCATGGAGCGGTATCGCCTGGCGCGGATCGCGCACCACCGCGACACGAACGAGGTCGCGATTGCCAACGATGCCATTGGATGGATCGAAGTCGACCCAACCGGGCCCAGGCAGATAGACTTGAGCCCAGGCGTGCGTGTTGCCGCCGCCCACGTAGGGTTCATCGTCGTCATCGGGGATGTGCAAATAACCTGAGACGAAGCGAGCGGCCATCCCAAGAGAGCGCACAGCCTCGATCATCAGCATGGCAAGGTCACGACAACTCCCGCTTCCGAGTTCGAGAGTCTGGAGCGGACCCTGGATTCCCTTCTCATTCCTGCGCACGTGCTTGAAGGTCCGGTTGATGCCGTTGGTGAGGTTGATGAGAAACTCGCGGGTATCGGTTGGCCGATTCTCGTGCAGAAATTTTTGAGTCCACCGCTCGACATGGCAATCCGGGTCGACAGACTGTCGTTCGACGAAACGGACCAAGTCCGGCATCTCTTCCGCGCGGTAGACGAACGGATAGGTCCGGGCCAACTCCTCAATATCCAAGTCTTGAATGTCCGTGTAAGATTGATCAAGACGAACGGTGCTCTCGAACCGAAGCTCCTTGGCGCGGCGGGCGAACCGAGCGATGTCCACTCGGTTACCGAACGCGTCGTGCGTCCGTCTAACGTTTGTCGGCGTCGGGGTAATCACAAGCTTTGCGGCGAGCAGACTTTGGTCATGGCTCTGAAGCGGACGCAGCATCATCTTGTGCTCGCCGAAGGCAACCGGCCGCCTGTAGCGGTAGGTCGTGATGTGCTTGATGGTCAGTGTGGGCATCGAAAACCTCCGATCGACGTCCAATATCACCTCAAATGGTACGCATCTTTCGTGCCTGTGACCAACCCCCCATAATACCGATGGCTTTAGCCAATGAGCGACCAAAAGTGGATGATGCGCCGGCAATAAACCTTCTAGCGACCGATGAACCGCAACCCGTCACTGTGACCAACGAGGGTGGGAGATCGCCGTTCGTCATTGTCGCCGACCACGCCGGGAAATATTTGCCTCGGCGTCTCCAAATGCTCGGCCTTCAGGAAGCAGAATGCGAGCATCACATTGTCTGGGATATCGGCGCGGGCTCGGTCTGCTGCCTGATAGGAGACGCGCTCGGTGCAGTGGTCATACGGCAAAATTATTCCCGCCTTGCCATCGACTGCAACCGGACGCCGGGCTCGGAGGCGTCGATCGTCGAATTGAGCGAACTGACGACCGTCCCCGGAAATATCGGGCTCAGCAAAACTCAGATCGAGGCCCGCATTCGAGAGATATTTCAGCCCTATCACGACAGAATTGCGCGCGAATTAGACCGGCGGCGAGAAGCCGGCCGACCGACGGCGCTGATCGCGGTGCACAGCTTTACGCCGACATTCAAGTCCGCGGTGCGGCCGTGGCATGTCGGCGTGCTCTACAACCGTGATCCACGTTTTGCCAACATATTGATAGACCTCTTGCGGTGCGAGCAAGGCCTTGTGGTTGGCGATAACGAACCTTACAGCGTGACAGACGAGTCGGACTACACGATCCCCGTTCACGGCGAGCAGCGCGATCTGTATCATGTGGCGATCGAAATTCGCCAGGACCTTATCGCAGACGAAGCTGGTCAGCGTAGGTGGGCGGGGTTGTTCGCGCAGTTGCTGCCGCAGGCATATCAACGACTCGCCACTATCCTCCAAGCCCGAAAATGAGATACGGCCTCTAAAAACAGGTTGCGGCCGAGATTGCACCGCCCACCGGTCGCCGGGAATCCTTTCTGACCCCGCCGCGGTGCGATATGCAAAGCGGCGGCGATTCCTTACAATCTAACCGCAGCAGTGAGTTCTGAAACCGATAGCAGGCCCGACGAGTCGGGACTAGACCGGCGCTACGCCCCCAATCCGGCTTTCCATGACGAGATGGCTCTGGCCGGCGGAAGTGTCCGGCCGCATTGGCGCGCGCTCGTCGATTCGCTGACGGCGATCGGCCCCGACGGCTTGGCCTCGCGATGGCAGGAGGGCCAGCGCCTCATCTACGACAACGGCATTTCCTACAATGTATATAGCGATCCGAAGAGCACCGAGCGTCCCTGGCCGCTTGATCCGATTCCGCTGCTGATTGACTCGCGTGAATGGGAGACAATCGCAGACGCGATGCGCCAGCGGGCGAGCCTCTTCAACGCCATGATCGCCGACCTTTACGGGCCGCAGCGGCTTCTGCGCCGTAACCTGCTGCCGCCCGAGTTGATCTTCCGCAATCCGGGATTCATCCGGCCATGTCACGGGGTTGCGGTGCCGGGCGGCATGTACCTGCATGTTTATTCGGCGGATCTGGCGCGTTCGCCGGACGGGCAGTGGTGGGTGATCGCCGATCGCACCGGCGCGCCGTCGGGCGCCGGCTATGCGCTCGAAAACCGGCTCGTCTGCTCGCGCGTACTGCCGGACATCTTTCGCGCGTCGCAGGTTCATCGGCTCGCGACCTTTTTCCAGACCTACCGTGAGACGCTCCGCAGCCTGGTGCCAGCGCATCGCGAGAACCCCCGCATCGTGCTGCTGACGCCCGGCCCTTACAATGAGACCTACTTCGAGCACGCCTTCCTGGCGCGCTATCTCGGCTATACGCTGGTCGAAGGCGCTGACCTGACCGTCCGCGAGAATCACGTCTACCTCAAGACGCTCGGCGGTCTGTTGCCAGTGGACTTGATCGTACGCCGCCAGGACGACGACTTCTGCGATCCGCTCGAATTGCGCAATGACTCGATGCTCGGCGTGGCGGGCCTGGTCCAGGCGGTTCGCGCCGGGACCGTCGCGGTTGCCAACGCGCTCGGCGCGGGGTTGGTCGAATCTGCCGCGCAGGCCGCGTTCCTGCCCGGGCTGTGCAGCGACATTCTGGGCGAAGAGTTGAAGCTCCCGACCGTCGCGACCTGGTGGTGCGGCCAGAAGGGACCGTTTTCCTACGTCGAGGAGCATCTTGGGAACTTGGTGATCAAGCCGACTTTCCCCGACGCCGATCGCGAGCCGATCTTCGGCGCGAAGCTCACTGCCGCCGAACGGCGCGCCCTGCTCGATCAGATTCGCGCTGCGCCCGGTGATTATGTCGCGCAGGAGCAGGTGGCCTTGTCGACTGTCCCGGGATGGAACGACGGGCACCTACAGCCGTGCCACTTCGTCTTGCGCGTTTATGTGGTCGCGGCCAACGGTTCCTACGCCGTGATGCCGGGTGGACTGACCCGCGTGTCGGCTTCGCTCGACAGCCTAGTGGTCTCGATGCAGCGCGGCGGCGGTAGCAAGGACACGTGGGTGCTCGCAGACGGGCCGACGCCGCAGTTCAGCCTGCTGCAACAATCTTCCGCAGCGCTCGCGGTGAGCCGCGCCACCTTCGATCTGCCCAGTCGCGTGGCCGATAATCTCTTCTGGCTCGGGCGCTACGTCGAGCGCGTCGAGCAGGCGGTCCGGATCGCCCGCGCGGTGATGACGCGGATTCATCAGGAGTCCGACCCGGCCAAGGTCGCGGGGCTGAACGCGGGCCTGCGCGTGCTCTCGGCGCTCGGGCATATCGACGGCGAACTGCCGCCGCCCGGCAATCGCGCCGCCGCCCTGGAACGTGAGCTGCTCTCGATGGTCTACGATTCGTCCGCGCCCAGCAGTCTCGGCTGGACGCTCCATCAACTCCGCCGCGTGGCGTGGCTGTTGCGCGATAGCATTTCGACCGACGCTTGGCGAGTCCTCAACCATTTCACCCAACAATTCGCCACCGCGCCGGTGCTCGAGCCGCTGCGGCTGACGCGTGCGATCGCGCTGCTCGACGAGGCGATCATCATGCTCTCGGCGTTCAGCGGCCTAGTCATGGAGAGCATGACGCGCGGCCACGGCTGGCGCTTTCTGGATCTCGGGCGGCGGCTGGAGCGCGCGATCGAAACGGTTGCCCTGCTCGCCCACGGCCTGCTGCCCGCACAAGAGACCGGCCAACTTGAGGCGTTACTTGAAATTGCCGACAGCGCGCTGACCTATCGCTCGCGCTATCTCACTTCGATGCGGGCCGACCTGCTGCTCGACCTGCTGCTGCTCGATGAGGCCAATCCGCGCTCGGTCGCCTTCCAGCTCGCGCGCGTGTGCGATCATATCGCAGGTCTTCCTGAGAGCGAATCGCCGGTGCGCCGGCCCGCCGAATGGCGGCTGGCGAGGCGGCTGCTCAGCGCTGTTCAGATCGCCGAGTTGTCCGAGTTGGTGCGCGAGGATGAAGCAGGCCGCTGGTCGAACCTGGAGCAACTGCTCGACGGTCTCGCCGCCGAGCTGCCGCTGCTCTCCGAAACCTTGACGCGGGCATATCTGGATCACGCGGTCCCGGCCCAGCAATTGTCGGCGTGATTGGCCGGCGCAAGCGATGATCCTTAAAGTCAATCACACCACAACTTACCGGTACGGCCAGCCGGTCTCGATCTGCCATACCGAGGTGCATCTCACGCCGCGCGCCAGCGCCCGGCAGACCGTCCTGCTGCATGAGCTGACGATCGATCCCGCGCCCGACACCCGCGCCGCGCGCAAAGATTATTTCGGCAACGACGTGACCGCTTTTTCGATTCACCTGCCTCACCGCACACTTGCGATCACCGCCACGAGTCTGGTCGATCGGCAGGCGGACGATCCAATCCATCAAGGGCTCACGCCGCCCTGGGAACAGGTGCGTGACGAGGTGAGCCGCCACGAATCCAACGATACCTTCGACGCATTCCAGTTCATCTTCGAGTCGCCGCGCGTGAAGCTGAGCCCAGCGTTCGCGGCCTACGTCGCAGAGTCTTTCGCTGCGGGCCGGCCGCTGCTCGAAGCGGCGCGCGATCTTTGCGGACGGATCTTCACCGACTTCAAGTACGATCAGGGGGCGACCACGGTCAAGACGCCGATCGAGGAGGCATTCGAGTTACGCCAGGGCGTATGCCAGGACTTCGCGCATATCATGATTGCCTGCCTGCGCTCGATCGGCCTGCCCGCGCTGTACGTCAGCGGATGCCTGCGCAGCAGTCCCGACTCGATCGGCGCGGCAGCCTCGCACGCGTGGGTGTCGGTGTTCTGCGGGAACTTCGGCTGGCTGGACTTCGATCCCACCAACAACCTGATGCCCGCGGTCGATCACGTTACGATCGCACACGGACGCGACTACTCCGATGTGCCGCCGGTGAATGGCGTCGCGCTCGGCGGCGGCGAGCAGACGATCGAGGTCACGGTCGAGGTTACTCCCGCCAACTGACCCGAACGCGCCGAGTTCACTGCACGTTTTGAGAGAATTCCCAACGGATCGCGGCCTCACTGTTGCGATTGAGACTGGCCGGAACAGCCGTCCGGACCGCTGCGCGAACTCCCAGCAGGCTCGATATCGAGCTCGACGGTCATCGTCTGCTGGCCGCCCTCGCTGCGAAAAACCCCCTTGAGCGGCGGCACGTCGGCATAGTCGCGACCGATCGCGACCCGGATATAGCGATAGTCGGCGCGGCGGGCGTGAGTCGGATCGAAGCCGACCCAGCCGCGTTCGGGCAGCTGCGCTTCCATCCAAGCGTGGCTGGCGCGCGCGCCGACCGGTTTCAAAGGTGCGGCGTTGGAGGTCGGCGCGAGGTAGCCCGAAACGTACCGAGCCGGAAGGCCGGCGAGCCGCAGTATCCCGATCATCAGATGGGCGAAGTCCTGGCACACGCCGCCACCGATCGTCAGGATTTCGTCGACTGTGGAATGCACCTGCGTCACGCCGGGTTCATACTCGAACTGGTCGCGGACGAATCTAACGACGCGCTCTACGTATTCGGCGACATCTTCGTCGGAGGACGGATGAGCCATCCAGAAGAACCGGCGCAGCGGTTCGCTGAACGGGACATGGACGCTGGGACTTAGAAAATCGTACTCGGTCTGGCCGCGCGATGAATCCTGCGACAGAAACTCGCGAAAGGTCGCGGCGCCGGCCGGCTCGTCGGTCTCAGGCGTCTGCTCAACCAGCGACTCCGCCGTGATTGCCAGCGCGCTGTGGGGCGGATACACCGACAGCGAGTGCACCTGATTGCCGTAGAAATCCGCCCACTCCATGATCGCCGCCGGCGGATCTGCCCTGAGTGCGAACTGTGCGCAGTGCTGGTGCGGCCCCGACCACGGCCGCATTCGCACTTCGTTGTGCGACTCGTAGGCGGGCCGCTGGTAGGTGAAGCGGGTGGTGTGACGGATCCGATAGAGCATCAGACCGCTTTCAAATATTCCTGGAACACCCGATTGGAAATCTCCGCGCACGAATCCTGGATGTGGAGCATGAACTGATGCAGCCCCGCGCGGATGATCCCGGCCGGATGGCCGGTCCGGATCTCCTCCCGCAGCTTGCCGGCCGCCACCGCGGCTGGCGACTTTTCGGGCGCGCCAGCCGCGATACGGCTGAGGGAAGTTTCGATCCGCTCGATCGAGTAGCGCACCGAGAGGGGAAAGGTCTCATCGAAGAGCAGGATTTCGACAACATTGCTCACCGCGATCGCGCTGCCAAAGCGCTTGCGGTAGGCCTCGAGCCCCGAAGCGCTCCGCAGCACAGCGGTCCATTGTAGCCGATCGATCACGCCGCCAACGTCTTCCAGCCGCGGCAGCAGGAAGTGATACTTCGCGTCCAGCATCCGTGAGACATCTTCGGCCCGCTCGAGCATCATCCCGAGCTCCATGAAGTCGTAGGCCAGATCGCGCGGCAGCGTGCTCTGCCTGATCCCGGCGATTCTATAGAAGCTGTCCTTGAGCTCGGCGAAAAAGGCGTACACGCCGGGCGAGTGGAAAACCTCCGGCGTCCATTGCTGGGCAGCAAGGTACAGCGTGTTGAGATCCACCCACAGCTCCGAGGAGATATCGTGACGCAAAGCGCGCGCATTGCCGCGGGCGATGGTGATGCAATTTCGGATCGAATTGGGATTCTGCGGGTCCAGCGTGAAGAAGTTCAGCACCGAGGCTTCGTCGGGCGCGGCGTACAGCGCAAGGAACTCATCACGCTCGTTGAAGATTGCCAGCAGCGGCTCCCAGGGCGGCAGACCGGGAGACGGCGTTTCGATCAGCAATTGGTAGTTGACCTGAGCCAGCCGCGCGCGCCATTCGGCCCGCTCCAAGTTGCGGGCCACCCAGAACAGGTGGTCGGCGATTCGTCTGAGCACCTACGCCTCAAGCACCCAGGTATCCTTGCTGCCGCCGCCCTGCGACGAATTGACGATCAGTGAGCCCTCGCGCAGCGCCACGCGCGTTAGGCCGCCGGCCAGCACGCGCGGTTTGGCGCCGAGCAGGACGAAGGGGCGCAAGTCGATATGGCGCGGCGCCAGGCGCGGCGCGACTCCCGGGTGCTGGTAGATGACCGTGGGATGGGTCGAGAGCGACACCACCGGCTGTGCGATAAAGCCGGCCGGGTCGCGCAGGATTTGGAGGCGCGCCTGTTCGAGCTCGTGCTGGTCGGCGTGAGGCCCGATCACGACGCCGTAGCCGCCGGACGCGCCGGTCGGCTTGACCACGTAGCGAGCGAGATCCTTAAGCACGGTCTCGCGCACATCCGGATTGCGCAGGAGATAGGTCTCGACGATCGGCAAGATCGGCTCCTCGTTGAAGTAGTAGCGGATCATCGCGGGGGTGTAAGCGTATACCGCCTTGTCGTCGGCGACCCCGGTGCCGATCGCGTTGGCGATCGCGGCGTTGCCCGCGCGAAGCACCGCGGTTAGACCAGGCACTCCGAGCTGTGAGTCTTTGCGGAAGACCATCGGATCCAGGAAGTCGTCGTCGATTCGCCGGTAGAGCACATCGACCTGGCGCAGTCCCTGGATGGTCTTCATGTAGAGCTTTAAGTCCATGCAAACGAGATCCTGGCCCTCCACCAGTTCCACCCCCATCTGCTCCGAGAGGAACACGTGCTCGAAGAAGGCCGAGTTGTAGGGCCCGGGCGTGAGCAACGCGACCACCGGATGGGACTTGCCGCTGGGCGCGATCTCGCACAGGCATTGGAGCAGGTCGGCCGGATAGCGCTCGACGCTGCGGACCCGGCAGGCCCGAAGCAAATCGGGCACCAGGCGGGTCATCACGACCCGGTTCTCAAGCACGTAGGAGACGCCCGACGGCGTGCGGACATTATCTTCCAGCACATGGAAGCGGCCGTCGGCACCGCGCACGAGATCGATACCACCGACCATCACGAAGTTGCCCAGCGGCGGGCGGATTCCGGCCGCCGCTCGCCTGAACTGCGGACAGCCGAGGACCAGATCGCGCGGCACCACACCGTCCTTGAGAATGCAGCCCTCGGCGTAAACGTCGCCGAGAAAGGCGTTGAGCGCCCGCACCCGCTGAATCAACCCGGCTTCAAGATTGGCCCAGGTCTCGGCGTCGATTACGCGCGGGATTGGATCGAAAGGGAAGATTCGTTCGGCGCCATCTTCGGCGCCGTACACGTTGAACGTCACGCCCATCCGGCGAAACATTTCGTCGGCGCGGCCGCACAAGTCCGCCAGTCCTTCGGGCGCCATTGCAAGCAGCGCCTCGGAGATGGGCGCGGAGCGCGAACTCCTGCGCGACACAAGATCGAGCATCTCGTCGAACAGGCCTTCCCGCGAACGATACGCCGCCCAAATAGGCAGCGACCTGCTGGCTTCACTGGCAGTTGCGCTCATACGACCCGCGCGTCGCGAGGGATGGCGCAGACTCGGCTGCTCGACCCACGACGTGAGTCGTTATTGAAGCAAGCATGATGCCCGCAATCTCGAAGAAGAGGCTCGCGCCGGCGCGAGCGCCCCGGCTCAGAGGATCCGCCGCCCAGGTGCGGTGCGTTGATGGGACGCTAGTGCTCTGTCACGCCTGCCGTGCTACCACACGGGTTTGTGCCGGGTTTCTCGTGGCCCCAGCGAAATTCGAGACAGAGATAAAACGCGGAAATCGCCGCGGCATAACTCTAACTCGCCTGTCTCCGGTGCCGCGGTAGATGCAGATTGGGCCGATTTGCGGGGATTTCCGGTGAACCCTGCGGAGAATCTCTGAACGCGAAGACTGGGTGGCGGAGCGCAGTCGTTTTGAACTCTCAGGCGACTTCGAGGAAATCGCTATGTTGACCCAAAAGACGCCAAAAGTCGCCCGAGCGAGGACTGGCTGTTCGCAGCGAATCGAGCAATGTGTGTGGTAGCCGGAGAGGAGCGGGTCACATGAAACACTCGATTCCGAAAGGAGATTCAAAGGGTCTGGCAGCGGCGCTGGATGCTCTTTCCTTGCTCGATCCGCAGGAACTCAATGCGCGATGGAAGGCCCTGTACGGCTCGGATCCACCCGACCGGCTTCGCCGCCCTCTGATGATCCAGGCCTTGGCCTATCGCCTTCAGGAGCAGGCTCTCGGTGGTCTGAAGCCCGCTACTCGGCGTCTGCTCGAACGCATCGCGGGCGACCCGGAAACACGCCGGCCGGTCGCGACGCACTCCCAGCGCCGAGTCAAAGCCGGCGCGATGTTGATCCGAGAGTGGCACGGCACCAAGCATCAAGTTACGGCGTTGAAAGACGGATTCATGTTTCGCGGGAAGCGCTTTCAATCGCTCTCAAAGATCGCTGGTGAGATCACCGGCACGCGATGGTCAGGGCCACTCTTTTTCGGGCTGAAGAATCTTCACCAGGAGCAGCAAAATGGAGCCCACTAAACCGCAGACCCTGCGCTGCGCGATTTACACGCGCAAGTCCTCGGAAGAAGGGCTGGAGCAGGACTTCAACTCGCTGCATGCACAGCGCGAATCCTGCGAAGCGTTCATCAAAAGCCAGACGGGCGAAGGCTGGCGACTGATCAAAACCCACTACGACGATGGCGGTCTTTCGGGCGGGAACATGGAACGCCCTGCCCTGCAGAGCCTGCTTGAGGACATCCGGCAGAAGCTGGTCGATGTCGTGGTCGTCTACAAGGTCGACCGGCTGACCAGATCGCTCTCGGACTTTGCCAGGATGGTCGAAGTGTTCGATGCGCACGGCGTTTCGTTCGTTGCGGTCACCCAACAGTTCAACACCACCACCTCGATGGGGCGCCTGACCCTCAACGTTTTATTGTCGTTCGCGCAGTTCGAACGCGAGGTAACCGGAGAGCGTATCCGTGACAAGATCGCTGCGTCAAAGCGCAAGGGCATGTGGATGGGCGGCTTGGTCCCACTCGGCTACGAGGTTCGCGACCGGCAGTTGGTGATCAACCCTTCCGAGGCGGAGACGGTCAAACAGATCTTCCAGCGCTACTGCGAACTCGGCAGCGTTCGACTTCTCAAGGAGGAACTCGATCGAAATGGGGTTCGATCGAAACTCCGCATCGCCAAGAACGGGGGCCAGTCCGGCGGTCAGTCATTCTCGCGGGGTGCCCTCTACACGCTGCTCGGCAACCCGATTTACGTCGGCGAGGTCCGTCACAAGGGCACGCGCCATCCAGGCCAACACCAGCCAATCGTAGAACGAGCGGTCTGGGACAAGACTGAAGAACTTCTGCATGCTCACGCCGCACGCGCTCGTGGGAAGACCAGCAAATCGATGAGCGGCCCGCTCGCCGGCAAGCTCTTCGATGAATCCGGGGAAGGGCTCACACCGAGCCACGCCGTCAAGGGCCAGCGCCGTTATCGCTACTACGTATCCCGCAGCCTGATAAAGGGCACTGCGAATCAGTCCGAAACGGGCTGGCGGCTTCCGGCCTCCGAAATCGAGCGCAGCGTCGCCACCGCGGCTGCGATAGTTCTCGATGATCGCGCTGCGATCCTGGCTGACATCGAGCAGTCCGGCTCGAATACAAGTCAGATAAAGTCGATTTTTGACGGCGCAAGCGCATGGAGCAGTCGCCTTCGATCCGAGGCCGAAGCAGCGGAAGCACTGGAACTCCTCATCAGTCGTGTGGAGCTACGACACGATGGCATCCGCCTCTCCATCAATCTGCCCATTGGGCCTTCTGAGAAATTGGCGGGTCGAGGCCCGGCTGACTTGAAACTCACTCGACTGATCCCGCTGCAAATGCGGCGGCGCGGAATCGAGATGAAGTTCGTCGTCAACGGCGACTCCGCGGCTTCTCCGAGAACCGATCCCGCGCTCCTGAAAATGATCGCACGCGCGCACTGTTGGTTTGACGATCTCGTCTCAGGGCGCGCCGCATCGATGGTCGAAATCGGTAAACGCGAGAAGGTCGGCAAGCGCTACGTAAGCCGCATAATCCGTCGCGCCTTCCTGGCTCCGGACATCGTCGAGCAGATCGTCAAGGGCTGCCAGCCTCCGGAACTCACCGCGGAATCTTTGCTGAAGGATCGCACGCAACTGCCGCTCGAATGGGAATCGCAACACCGGATGCTTGGATTCTCTTTCGCGACTTGATCCTTCTAATCGCGGCCCTCTGATCTAATCTCTACGCTGTCGAAGCGTCGAAGCATTCGGGCGTCGCGCTCCGCTCGTGCGCTCATCCGGCCGAGGACAGGCCAGCGCTCAGCGCGCCGAAGTCCACCGCCAAAATTCGAAACAGAGAGAATCTCCGCGAACGGCCGCGAAATCTCCCAAGTGAGCATTTCTCCGGTGGCCTTTGAACTCACGAAGCAGCGCACGCGCCGCGATTTCGTGCACTTCTTCAGAGATTTCAAATCGCCGAGGACTCGGGTGCGGAGCGCAGTCATTTCGAACTGGCAGGCGACTTTTAACGGTCCTGAACGGGCGTTGCCTCAGGGAACGTGGAACAGAAAAGGGGCCGGGCACTTTTCGAGCCCGGTCCCTGATCGCGCGGTGGGGCCGCTATTTCTTGATCCTGGCTTTCTTGGTCCGCGCTGCTGACCCGTACCGTTTGGCGAAACACTTGCGACAGCGGCGATCGCGCCGCCTGATGAAACTCGGGGCGAGGTCGGCGCTGCCGCAGTAGCGGCAAACCAACTTCTCCGGCTTCTGCTTGTGTCTAACCTTCTTTCGAAGTGCGGTGCCTCCGTTTGATCGAGCAGCATCGTCTCGCTTCCTCTCGGGCTGTGGCAGGGCGCGGCTCACCGACGATCGACGCCCATTACCGTTCGACAATTTCGCGCGTTCCATTCTCTTGATCTCCTTCAGCCGTTAGCGGCTGACCGCGGATGTTTGCTCTGTTGCGGCCCCGAAGCGAGCGGTGAGCGCTCATTTTCCTGCGACCTGCCCGCGCAAGCGAAGGCGATGGGATGGCGAACGGAGCGTGAACACGTTGACTGGCTTCGGAGGCGAACCAGAGCGATGTGTGTGACTGCCCGCGCTGGAGGGCGGGCACCACATGAAACACAAAGTATCTTCAACTACGTCGGGACTGGCGCACGAAATCGCGGCGCTACGACAGGCTACTCCTGCCGATCTCAAGGAACGCTGGCGGGCGCTCTACTGCACCGAACCGCCGCGGCGCATCAGCCGCGATCTGCTGGTGCGCGCCCTTGCCTATCGAATCCAGGAAAAGGCGCTCGGTGGGCTTAAGCCCTCCACGCGCCGATTGCTGGCAAAAGTCGCCGCCCACGCCTCAGCCGACCGGCCTATCGAAGTTGCTCCCGAACCCAACCTCAAGCCGGGTACGGTACTCCTGCGCGAGTGGCACGGCACCCAGCACCAAGTGATCGTCCGCGAGGACGGCATCGTCTTCCGGGGCAAGCCGTACAAATCGTTGTCAGAGGTCGCTTACCGAATCACCGGCACCAAGTGGTCGGGGCCGCGCTTCTTCGGACTGAAATCGAATCATCAGGAGCGAGGCGATGGAACAGTCTAAGCCCAAAACCCGACGCTGCGCCGTCTACAC
>Ga0074044_10001568_pt1 | contig 20554 bp, 12 predicted proteins | sample BogForMeECP23OM1_FD_94443 | JGI IMG/M metagenome (GOLD analysis project Ga0074044, IMG submission 94443) | Bog forest soil microbial communities from Calvert Island, British Columbia, Canada - Bog Forest MetaG ECP23OM1 | ecosystem: Environmental > Terrestrial > Soil > Wetlands ...
AGGAACGGCAGGGCGACGGCCAGGAACAGCACCCAGAGGCCCCAGCTCCGCAGGCCCAGTGTCTTGAGGATCAGGAACCACGTGTTACCCAGCCAGGGGAAATACTCCGTGGGAGGCAGCGTCTGCCGGGTCGCGCTCAGCATCTCCATCGGCCATGATGGCACGGCGGCGGTGCTGGCCAGGCAGAGCAAGGCGAGGGCCGCGACAAACCCCTGAACCACGCCCCAGCGCCGCTGGCGCACGGCCCAGATTCCCAGCGCCAGGACGAAGACCGCGGCTAACTGCGGCTTGGTCGTCAGGCAGGCCAGCGCAACCCCCGCGGCCCGATCGCGGTGGCAGTCCAGCAGCTTCCAGGCCAGGGCCGCCAGGAACAAGATCAGGATGGTCGTCTGCCCCGCGAGCAGGGCCTGTACCGAGAACAGGAAGACCGGGACGGCCACCAGGGCGATCGATCGAGGCACGCCGGGCACGGCGTCTCTGAGCACGAAGCTGGTGAGGAAGAGCATCTCCAGGTTGAAAAAAAACCAGGCCAGCTTGCCCCCCTCGAACCCCAGAGGGACGAGCAGCGTGCAGCCCAGTGCGAACCAGGGCGGATAATAATAGGGCAGGAAATCGAGGACCCCGCGGCCATTGATCGACCGGTCCCACCCCAGCGCGCGCTGGATCTCGATTTGCCGGTCGACGTCGTAAGGGCTCTGGCCCTCGGCCACGAGCTTACCCGCCGTCCAGTAGGTGATGTAATCGGAGAACATCTTCCCCCACGGCATCACCGCGCGGCCGCCCCGGACGAGGAGCACGGAAACCAACGTGATCCCGACCAGCCAGATCCATGGCCGATTGCCGAGCTCGGACAGGTACCCACGCACCAACCTGAGCCCCCTGGAAACTCCAGACAAAGAACAAGCAGTCGTCAGTAAGTCGGTCGTATTCACTCTACTGTCAATTGACAACGAATGTTCCCTTCGTGCTCTGCTTTTCCCCTGTGAGGGCACCTTCGGCACGCGTCGCCAAGGCCAGTAAGAGCATAGCCAGCAGGATGAGCCACGTGGCATAGGGCAGAACCGTCGCCTGCACCAGGCGCCCCCACGTTTCCCAACCCAGCGACCGTTGCGTCAAGAGCCTGAGAAAGAGCGCGTCCGCGTAGAGAATCGCGATCGCCATCAAGCCGCACGCCGTATAGAGCCAGCGGGCCGGGCCAGTCGTCACTCGCACTTTCCCGGCACAATAGGCCAAGGGCAAGGCCAGAATCATGGTGTCATAATCCCGATGGTAAAGGAAGAGCAGCGAAAAGAAACTGACCAGGCACGCGGCCGCCGGTCGCGGCAGGTCCTTCAGGATCACGAGGTAGGCAGCCCACGCCCCGACCGTCAGCAAAGCGAACACCTGGGCGTACCGGATCCAGTCACGATCGCGCATCCCCAGCCGGTAAAACAGGTGTTCGAAGCTGATAATGCTCTCGTTCCGGGTGCCCTCGTAAGAATAGTCATTCACCTTGCCCGGCGCCGCTAGATCCTTGGCCCGGTGGGCCAGGGCCGCTGCACGGGCGGGCAATTCGGAGAATCGACCGATCGGCACGCTCAAGCCCAGGACTACGGCGATCAGCACAGCCCAGGTCGAGCGGTCGGCTCGGCGGAGGAACAAGACCAGGAAGGGAATCATGGTCACAAACTTCACGGTCGCCAGAGAAAGGCAGATGCCCGCCAGGATCGGGCGGCCCCGGCCTTGAGCAGTCGGCGCGATCAATATCATGACGGCGACGAAGACACTCAACTGGCCGAGTAAGAACCCCTTCAGAGAAGCTTCCGAGAAGATGAGACAGACGGCCAGCCCTGCCATGTCGACAAGACCGAGGCGCCCCAGTGCCGCCTGCTGCTCCGGGTTTTCAGCCGCGTCGAGGCGATCCTGGGCAAGCAGCGCGCACCGAGCGAGCGCGATCAAGCCCAGGCTGGACGCGACGTTAAGGCTCGTCCAGAGGCCCAGGCTGATCCTGACCGGCAAGGCGGCGAACAGAGTAAATAGGGGAAGAGCCGTCGGAGGGCTGACGAGGCCTCTGTGCTCACTGAATCGCGCGGGAGCGTAGGGATCCACCCCATTCCACACGTCGCAGCCCGCCTTCCAGAAGATCCTGGTGAAATCGAACCCGAAGAGATCGAGGCGAGACTGTGCGCAAAGATGGATCACGAAGATCGCGAGAGTCGCGGCGATCAACGACTTGAGCCAGAACGTCGGCACACGGGCGCGTAGCATGACCAGGGCACCGAGCGCAAGGGCCAAGTACTTGAAAACGGTGACAATTAACGTAACCGAGGCAGTCATGCTGGTCAGCCACCCTGCGCCCGCGAAATTCGCGGATGGGAGTTTCCACGGAGAAGATCGACACAGATGCATAAATCGGACCACGCCCCCGTCGCAACTTCTCGAGGCGGCCACGTGAACGCGAGACGGAAGGCAAACCGGTTTGCCGAAATCAGCCCGTCAATCGAGACAGATACCAACGGAGCCCCTGGCTTGCTTAGGCTCATAGCTCGCCCGCCTTGATGTGGCGCTCTGAGTCGGTGTTGTTCATCGCCGTATTCCCTTCACTTTCCCAAGTCGCCTATCGCGGTCGTTTGATTCCCCGCTTCAGATCGATTACGTTTTCCCTCGATTCCATGTGAGGGCTCGCCCGGGCTATACAGAGAAACAACAAGGGTCTCCAGTTCGCCCTGACCGTTGGCTTGGGACTCAGATTGTTCGGGACTGCCATAGAGCTGCTCCAGCTCTCTGCGAAGCTGGACGGCCCTTACGTGACCTACGTGAATGTACGTCGGCCAGTTCGACGGCGCTGGTATCCAATCGCTCTGCGGCGCGTTATCAACGCGGAGGCCTTGCGCAGTCACTAGCCAAACCCGACGCCCCTCTCGACGGGCTTGCGCGAGGCGGGCGCGCGCCTTTGCCATTGACTGCGGATCCAGAAGTCGACCCCTTAAGTCATCGTAGTCGATCGCATCGCGACGTTCCTCGTGGGGATAATTGCTTTGCGGATTGTTCGGGGTGAAGTAGTAATTAAAGGGGGATGCCAGCCACACTGGGGTCACAACGATGAGGTCCGTCGGCCGCGCTCGTGCGGCCACGAAGCTTGCCACCTCACGCGCATTGGATTTCGGTTCCCCCGCATGCTCAAGAGCGAAGGCAACATAGATTATCGAGACCGCCACGGTCGTGATCCGGGGTATGGAGGTCATCGAAGCGATCGCATAGGCAGCCGCGAGTAGGACGCAGGGGACGATCGTCGTGAGGCAACGCGGGAAGAGGAGAAACTTCCTTGCCGAGAGGATGGTGGCGATAACGAATGCGAGGACGGGAACCGCAACGAACAACAGGATCCCCAAGCGGTCCCCGGTACTCTCCACCTGGCCCATGCGTTTCCCATGAAAAACCATCCATGCCGCCACCAGGATGAGGACACAACTCACGGGCAAAGCGACATGGATGGGTAGGGAAAGAGCGGTCTCAACGGAGTAGAGTAGCACGAGAGACGCATTCACCGGCTGAGCATCGAAACCCGCGTGTCCTGCCTGATGGATGAAGATCGGTAACCAAGGAGAATAGGCGACCAGGACGGCGACTTGGCAAAGCATCCACGAACCGATCGGGGGTGTGTCTTTCTCCGTCGGCCGCAAAAGAAACCAGCCGACCGCGGTGACCCACTCGGCGCCGAGAACCACCCATGCCCAGTTGTGCGTCAGGAGCATCGCGATATTAACGCCGGCATGGAGGGCCCAAGACCCGACGCCCCCGCGCATCAAGCACCGCCAAAGAGAGAAGACCGAGAGCAGACACAGTAGCGGGAGCAAGGAGTAGGGACGGACCAAAGCCGAGTGACGAACCATCAGCGGCGAGGTGGCTATGAGCGCCGCTGCGATTAACCCGGTCGATGATGAGAAGACTCGCCGGCCGACGTAATACGATATCGGAATCAGGAAGACTCCAAGGATAATGGGAAGCGCAAGGGCTGCCGCTTCGGACTCGCCGAAGATGCCTTGCCAAGCCCGCATCAGCAAGTAGTAAAGCGGAGGATGCGATTCATGATGCCAGAGGAAATCAATCATCCCTGACATCGAAGGGATGCGGACGATCCAGAGGAACTGAGCCTCATCACACCAGAGTCCACTCCGCGCGGCCATCGCGACACGAATCCCAAGCCCCAGGAGGGTACAGAGAGCGACGAAAACGGCTGCTCGATCGCCGGGAAGGGCGGGTAATTCCTGTTGCGTCGATTTTTTTCCCACTGGCACGCCCCCCGAGGAATACCTGGGCATCGCTCTTTCAATCAGTCCTTCGGCCGTCCGGGGTTTCGGCCTCGCGAGTCCCGATCACCACTCCGGTAGGCTTTAAAATGGCCCGCAGAGACCTCTCGATTATGGGCAGTGAGTCGGGCCCGAGCAGGCGCCGGAGGAGAAAGTACTCGGACAGCGGGCGATCATCCGTGATGAGTGGGCCCTCTCCACCGAATCGGGCCACATCGGCGTTGGAAATCCAGACGAGCCGAGGGATCAGATCGACCCAAGAGTCGACGGTCGAGGCTGGGGAATCCTCGGCCCCGGCCAGGTCTTTGAGGACGCCCGGCCGTGCCAGCACCTTGCGAATCGATGACTCATCGAACCGGATGGGTGCACGCGATCCGAACAGGAAAGTCCCATACTTGCCTGGGCCGAAGGCGATCATCACCTTGGGGAAGACATGGGCGAATGTGCGCACGTGAGCTCGGAACTCGTCCATCGTCTGACCATAGGGCATCCACTCCATCATCAGGCCTCCTGGCTTCAGCCGGGCTGCTGAAGCCGCATAAAACTCGCGCGAGTAGAGCACGGCTGTCCCGGAGCTCTCGATGGGAGGCGGTGGGTCGACGACGATGAGGTCGTAGGTCCGATCGGTCAATTCCACGTAATTCCGGCCATCGGTGATCACCAGTCGCCCCCGCGGATCGGAGAGGACCCGATCGCCGTCCGCGTAGTAGTAGTTAAACATTCTCGGGACCGAGGGTACGAGCTCCACGCCGTCAACCCGGAGGCCGCCGATCAGCCCGGAACGGAACGAGGAGCCCATGCCGAAGCAAATCACGAGCATGGAATCGGCCTCGGGGCGGAGCATCATGGGCAAGTCCGCCATGAGCCGGGCGTCGACCGTGAGGGTTGTCATCCCCGTACCGCCGACCCAGAGATGCTTCTCGGTGCCAAGGCGGCCCGCTTGTACGGACGCGACTTCGTCCTCGGTCGAGGCGAAGAGCTTGCCGTCCCGCGACACCTTCGTTTCCATGGGGTCGGCGATGAACGACGGCCTGGCCAGCAGGGCGTAGGCCGCCCCCAGTGCGATCGCGGCGCTGGCGGCGCGGACGAGCCAGCGGCGGGCGCGTCGATGATCCCGGGCAACCCCCAACAGGGAGATCCCCAGCCCTGCATTCAGCAGGGAGAGCACAACGATGCTTCTCGGAGAGCCGAGGAGCGGCACGAGGACGAAGGGCACGGCGGACGTGCCGATGACGACCCCGATGGTGTTCGCGCCCAGGAGGAACCCGACATCCCGGCCGACCCGGTCGTCACCTTTGCCGACGAGGCAGGAGGCCAGGGGAAGGGCCAGCCCCAGGACGATGGTCGTCGGCAGCACCACGAGGACGGTCATCGGGACGAACGACAACGAGACGATTCGGCCGCTGATGAGCGCAACGCCGGCAAGGGCCAGCACGGCCACCGCGAGCTGCGCCAGCCCGAGCAGCGCGACCGAGTGGGCCGGCCGGGCGGGAAGCCGCCCGATGAGGTTCGCACCGAACGCGATCCCGAACAAGAAGATGAACAGGATCAGCGTGAAGACATAGGTCGTGTTGCCTGTACCCGAGGAGAGCATGCGGGTCCAGAGTACCTGGTAGCCAAGCGAAGTCAGCCCCATGACGAAGGCCGAGCTGAGAGCCAGCCGCCAATTCGCCTCGACCTTTCGATGGTCATCAGGGTCGTCAATCGGGGAGTGTTGGGCCGTCGCACCCACCAGCGAACCTCGATCGTGAGCCATGAGCGGCGATCGGCGGTCGAGGATGAGGGCGAAGAGCGCCGCCGTGGCCGTGCACAGGGCACCGATCCAGAGAGTGCCGGTCAAGCCGAGGATTTCGATCAGGAAGAAACCCGCGAGGACAGTTCCCAGCATCGCGCCGAGGGTATTCACGGCATAAAGCTCTCCGAACGCCCCGCCGAGCTCGTCGGATCTGCGGGCGAGAAAGCGCGAAAGCATCGGCAGGGTGCTGCCCATGAGGATCGTCGCCGGCGCCAGCGCGATCAGCGCGAGCCCGAATCGGATGAACGTGTGAGCACCCGGTGCCGTCTCGAGCGAGCCGTAGGCCGAGCGGTAGAGTTCGTGAAGCAGGCGGAAGGCAACCGGCGTCGCCAGGACGGTGCCGACCAGGATGAGCTCGATGACGCCGTAGAGGCGAAGCGGCGATCGGACTCGGTCGGCGAGACGGCCGCCGAGCACGCTGCCGATGGCCATGCCCGCGAAAAAACCCGTCAAGATCGTCGCGACGGCCTGGGTGGTGTTGCCGAAGACGAGGACGAGCTGGCGAGCCCAGACGACTTCGTAAATCAATCCGGCTGCGCCGGATAGCATGAATATCGCCAGCAGTGCGTTACGATAATTCCTACTTTCCTTCACGCTCACTTGTCGTCTTTCCACCCTAGAGGGCCTGACTTCTTGAAGGGGTGGGCAGGGCAAAGCTCCGTCCGAGGCGCTCTCCGCCGGGCTCGGACGGAGCCTCGCCCCCGGACATCTCATTCGGTTCGGCTTCTTAAACCCTGCTAGCGACCAGGTTTTGCGGGGTCATGACGCCTTCGAGCCGGCGGCCCTCCTGCTCAAAGAGCCCGCAACGGAGGAGTCCCCACCGGTGGAGTCGGTACAGGAACGCCGTCGCGAGGACACCGAACCCGTAGGACACGGAACGGCGGAAGTCGATCGAGGAGGCTTCGGGAAAATACTTGGTGGGGCAGGAGATCTCTCCGATCGAGAACCCGAAGGCGACCGCCTGGGCGAGCATCTGGTTGTCGAAGACGAAGTCGTCGGAGTTCTCGTGCAGGGGAAGCGTCTCAAGAACGCGACGAGAAAAGGCGCGATAGCCGGTGTGAAACTCGGACAGCTTGATGCCCAGGAGGATGTTCTCGAGGGCCGTCAGGAACCGGTTCGCCACGTACTTGTAAAGCGGCATTCCGCCTTTGAGGGCTCCCGCGCCGAGGATCCGCGAGCCCAGGACCATGTCATACTCGCCCGAGGCGACCTGCCAGGCGATCGACCCGATCAGCCGGGGGCTGTACTGGTAATCGGGATGGAGCATGACGACGATGTCGGCCCCCCGGCGAAGGGCTTCGGTATAACACGTCTTCTGATTGCCCCCATAGCCTCGGTTCTGCGAATGGACGATGCAGGGGAGGCCGAGTCGGCGCGCCTGGGCGACCGTGTCGTCACGCGAGGCGTCGTCGACCACCAAACACTCGTCGACGATCCCGGGAGGGATTTCCGCGATCGTACGTTCAAGTGTCTTCCCGGCATTGTAAGCCGGCAAGACCACAATCACCCGCCTGCCGTTGATCATCGGGTTGACCCTCCCAGTGACTGGCCAAGATAGTTGGTGGTAATCCCTAAGTACCATTTCTCATGCCAATCACCATGGAACCATCGGATTCGTCGCCCTCCGCCCCCATCCTGAATCTGCATTTGTGAGTTAACTCATTTTCAGGAAAGGGAATAGGCCACGAGGAGGAGGGGACGGTGCTTTTTTTCGGCCGGGCCGACACGATAGGGGAGGAAGGGCCAGAAACGAGCACTCTGTCAACCTTCTTTGACAGCCCGTGTCAACCTTGGGCGCCGTGTCCGCCACGGGATTGACAGTGGGTAGGGGCGGGACGGGGTCAGGGGCCGGTCCGCTCGGGTCGGCGACGAATCGAAATTGAGGGACGTCGCCCCAAGCAGGGAAAGATGTGCCATACTCAAAATGGAGGCATGTTCCTCCCCCCTCTTTGACAATCCGGATGCAGTGATGGATCGGGGCATGGCGTTTCTCGCCAGCAGCGATGCATCGAGGGCGATGCGCGGGGGAAGGGAAACCACGGAATATACGGAACAAAGAACCAGCGGGCATACGAGGTAGGGATCGCGTGAATGCGTGCTCGCTGTGCCTTTCGCTTTCGTGTGTTTCGTGTATTTCGTGGTGACCCTCCTCTCGGCCCCACGCAGAAATGGCGAAAAGGAAGCCAATTCTTTTCTGGTGACAAGCCATTTCCTACAAAGCATTTACATCCGAAAACGGGGCGCGGTCGCCGCGGAAACGAACCCGATTCTCGTGGGCAGTAGGCAGTCAAGAGAGCCGCCGAGCTTCGCTTCCAGCTCCCCCCTCGGAGAACTGTCAACTGAGAACTTGCTACTGCAAAGCACCTCCCCCTGAGTGCATGATCCCGTGGTGCCCCCTTTTCGTGTGTTTCGGGGTGACCCTCCCCTTGGCCCCGCGGTAAAATGGGGAAAACGAAGCCAAATTTTCTCTGGCAGTAAGCCATTTTCTAACAAGCACTTAAATCAATAAACGCCGCTCACTTGCGGCATGGTTCAAATCCTGGGTTTTTCAGGTAACAGTCCGGACCGTTCCCATGCCTCGACGGTGGAGATTCTTTCTGTCGTCGGACCGATAGCCGGCTCAGGAACGCTGGAAGCGGTTAAAGCCCAGAATGTTTAACCAGTGCGTGTGAGGTTGGTCTATCAGGAGCTGAGGGGGAGATTTTCGCACTCCCTCAGGGAGATGGCTCCCCTCAAGAGGCCGGTGATTGAAGAAGAACGCTGCCCCGATAAGGTTTCGTGACCGAAGCATTGCGTGAAATTGTCGTAAACTACGTATGTCGGGATCGTGCCGACCATCTTTGGCAATTCGGTATGGGAAGCAAGCCCGCGTGTCGCCCACGCCGAACGGCGGTGCGCGGGTGTATGCTCATTGACACGAGGAAACCTGGCCGCCCGACATGCGGATTGCGCACGACTTGTCGATTACTCGGGTAAGAAAGGCTGGCAAAAGCTTGACGGTTCGCAGCGCGGCCAGGTTCACCCGGGGTTGATTTGGCAGGACACGATCCGGGCCGGACCTTCGTCACGAGAGCGAACGTGGGCCAGCCTCATTCTCTGATGCCAGAAAGGGGCTGGCCCGGCCGCTTTATAGCCGACACGTAGCTGATACGTAGGAGGACACGTAGCCGATACGTAGCAGGACACGTAGCCGACGATGTAGCAAAACGTAGCAAGTATGAGCCGCCTTTGGAAAGCATGAGCTCGATGGGCAAGAACACCGCAAAGCCTTTGTTCGTAATAGAGTTACGCCAAGAACGCGCTGGTGACGCGAGGTCAGGACAATTTCGGTCCAAGTCATTACCCATCATTATCTTGCGTGGAAAACGAGGGCTCGCCAGAACTTCGAGAAACCCCCGTAAAACGTAGCATTTCGTAGCATATCACGCTTGCAAAGCAGACCCCATTGCGGGTCTCTCCAGGAGGGGACATGGAAGCACTGGCCATGCCGGAAGCCGACTCAGAGACAAGCTTGGCCCGCAGGGGATCAGGCATGGTTCAACTCCCAGATCTTCGCGGGTGACAAGGCGGGGTGGCTGACGTCGAGCTGGCGACAGGCAGCGAGCCCCGAGCCCCTCAGCCTCGGATCTGGGGGCGTCGCCCTTCTGGCGCCGACATCAGCCACCCCTGAGCTGTGACCTGCTTTTGAACCATGCCCACTTGCCGCGAAAACGAACCCAATTCTCGAGCCCGGGGAGAGGACGTTGCCACTGCTCGGCGAGGACTGAACCACGGCTGGTCGCCAGCCTATCGACCACTCCATAGTGTGTCTTCGCGGACTTGACGCACCCCACCACTCGCCACTCGCCACTACCCGTTCACGACGCAATGAGACCGAGCTTGTGCAGCTTCTTGTAGAGGGTCATGCGGCTGATGCCCAGCTCCGCCGCGGCACGGAGGCGGTTATTGCCGTTCCGCACCAGCGCGGCGGTGATCTGAACCCGCTCGACTTCGTCCTTGGACGCGGCCAGTGTCGACTGGGATGGAGGTGGCTCGAGCTTCAGGGTGATGGTCGGGCCGGGATCGCGGAACGCGTCGGGCAGGTCCTCGAGCTGGATACTCGGTCCGTCGGACAGCGCCACGGCTCGCTCGATGACGTTGCGCAGCTCGCGGATGTTCCCTGGCCAGGAATGCGCTTCCAGGGCACGAAGGGCTTCCGGAGCGATGGTCAGCCCCAGCCGGCCCGCGCGGCGGCCGAACTCAGCCAGGAACGAGGTGGCCAGGTGGGGAATGCCCTCAACTCGCTCACGGAGCGGGGGCAAGTTGAAGGCGACAACGTTGAGGCGGTAATAGAGATCGGCGCGAAAGCGACCGCTGGCGACCTCTTGGTCCAGCGGCAGGTTGCTGGCGCTGATCAGCCGGGCCTGAAGAGGCTGGGTCTTGTTCGACCCGACCGGCTCGAACACCCGGTCCTCCACCGCCCGCAAGAGCTTGGCCTGGAGCACCGGGGGAAGGCAATCGATCTCGTCCAGGAACAACGTCCCGCGCCCAACCTCGGTGAACTTGCCGATCCGGTTCGTGTCGGCGCCAGTAAAGGCTCCCTTGACGTGGCCGAACATCTCGCTTTCGATCAGGTTGGCCGCCAGGGCCCCGCAGTTGACCGTCAGGAGCGGCTTATCGCGACGGGAAGAGAGGCGGTGGATCACACCGGCGAGACGGGTCTTGCCAGACCCGGTCTCGCCCCCCAAGTGGATGGTGGTGTCCTGTGGAGCGACCCGGCGGATCTGCTCGATCATTTCCCCCATCCGCCCGCCCGCCAAGAAGAGGAACGATTCATCCCCCGGGATGACGGCCATCTGCGGCTGAGGGATTGGCGCAACGGACTCCGGCCGAGCGGCACCACGGCGACGGGCGAGCGTCAAAATATCGATGAGATAGCCGAGCCGCCCCAGATCCAGCGGGCGGCTCAGATAGTCGGTAACCCCCAGGCGGTGCAGCGCCAAGGCTTGCTTTGCGTGATACTCATCACTCAATACCAAAACGGGAATGCCCTGGCCCCTGGCCTCGAGCGTGCTGAGCAACCGCGTGAGACCCGCGACAGGTTCCGCAGGAGTGAGATGGGACAGGACAAGCGCGGCTCCCTGGCTCGCAACCCGGTCACAGGCTTCGTCGTGATCCTGGACCCGTTCCAGCCGAATACCCGGCGTTCGAGCAACGACTTCCTGAACCACACTGGCCAGGGTCGAATCCTGACTGATCAACACCATCGACACGTCGTGCAAGGCTCTCCTCCCTTGAGCGGAAGTCAATCATTGATCGATTGGCACAGCTATGGATCGTTTCAAACGGGGGAGATCGCCAAGGACTCCTCAGGGTCGACCTCGATGTCTTTCGCCTCGCCTGATAGTACGAACACGACAAGCCCTGCACGTGGAACGCTGCACTCGAAGCGACCGTTGCGTTCTTTGCCTTGCCGTGTTCGCGAACGAGGGTGTCTGCCGGGTTCCTTCCCGCACACCCAGACCTGAATAGCGCATTTTAGCTCCCCCCCACTTATGATGCCAATCGTGCAGTCAAAAATTTTCCAGTTCTGATTCCCCTGACTTTCTTTATTTAACGTAGCGGCATCCCAACGTTTTACCATAATTGGCCTATTGTTTGTCACAAGTCAGAACAACGATATGATTCACCAAGCGATCTTGGGTGCTTCGGAGCCTTCGCTGGGTGTAGAAGTCTGGCCTTGCAGGCCTGGGGCTTTCTTCCAATTCGAGCATCATCACTGCAACACTGATCGAGCCTCTGGTTCGTGGCACCCCTCTTTCAAGCAAAGGAGCAGGTGGTTCTTTGCATGCTTTGGCGTGAGGGAGCAGTATAATCCGGCGGGCTCCTGTTCACTTTTTTCAACATCATGCCGTCCTCTTTGAACCGCTCTGGCGGGAACCGAGCTGTTATTGCGAACGGGCGCCCGCGTGTGACTGGGGCGAGGGCCACCCCAGGCGTGTCCGTAGCTGAGATGTACGGTCTGGAATCGAAGAGCTCCGGGAGGAGGCGGCTTCGAGACATGCTCGTGCCAGTTGCCTCTGGTAGAAGGGCCGGTTCCCTTGCACAGAGCGGAAAGGGCTCAAAGCCCGAACGACTACCTCGTTTGCGCAACTGTTTGGCAACCGGAACCTGTGGATTTCGGGGTCGAATTCTCGGACAGACTCCTAGAGCGAGAGAGAGGCCTTTGGTGGGGTGCACTCCACGAGAAACCCCCGCTGGCTGGCTGACGCCCGGGGCTCCGATCATCGGGGTCGCCCGGCCCATCACGGGCCGATGGTGGATTTCCGGGTCGGATCCATGGCGACCGGGTCCGGGTTCGAAGTCGGGGCCGCGCCGGGCGTTGCGGTGCGGGGCGTCGGAGTGCGCCGGGGTGGCGCGATCGGAGTTGAGACCGCCGGGGGATGGGCGTCCGGCCGAGCGGTCCGCAGAGCTTCGAAGGACTGCGGCGGGGGGATGGAGGCGCGGTCGGGGCTGCGGGTGCCGGCTTGAGCCGGCCTGGGTGAATCGATGGCCAGCAGGGGGAGAGTCGAGGAGTCGTCCGGCGGGGCGGCGTCGGGTTGCGGGTGGGAGTCTCGTCGCTGGGGCGGGGCCGTCGGGGCGGTGTTGCGGGCGCGGGCGTCAGGCCGGGGCGGCGGCGGGGCGCCGCTGGCCGAGTCGGCGGTCGCCCAGAGCCGCTGCATGGCGTCGTCCTCGGCCGGCACTGACGGGATGGCGACACGCGTCCTGGGCCGGTACCCCTGCGGAGGGGAGGGGGAGACCGCCGCTGTCGAGAGCAGCGCCGGGTCGCGCCGGGCGCCGGACGGGGCGGATTGCGGTGGGGTCGCGGTCGCGGTCGTGAGCAGCGCCGGGTCGCGCCGGGCGCCGGACGGGGCGGATTGCGGTGGGGTCGCGGTCGCGGTCGTGAGCAGCGCCGGGTCGCGCCGGGCGCCGTCCGGTGCCGGCGCCGCCGCCGGCTCCCGCTTGGCGAGCAGGCTGTTGAACTCGTCGAGACGGGCCTTCGCGAGCTGAGAGGAGGGATCGAGCGCCAGGGCGCGCTGGTACTCCGCCCGGGCCGACTCCCACCGCTGATCGATGGTCAAGGCGAAGGCCAGGTTCATGTGGGCCTGGACGGGATCGCTGCCCGCCTTGCCGAATTCCGCCAGGGCGTCGCCCAGGCGGTTGTCGCGGACCAGGAGCAGGGCCAGGTTGTTGTGGGCCCGCCGGTGCTCGGGGTTGACGGCGAGCGACTGCCGCAAGTTCATCTCCGCCTCGGCCCAGCGGCGCTGGAGGTAGAAGCTATAGCCCATGTCGCAGAAGATGTCGGGGTCGCCGGGTCGCAGCGCCAGGGCCTTGCGATAGAGGTCGGCCGACTCGCGGAACTTGCCCTGCTTGTCGTGGAGGACCGCCAGGCGCGTGTAGGCGTCGGCCCGGCGCCGATCGCGGTCGAGGGCGGCGCGGTAGGCGGCCATCGCCTGATCGAGGTCCCCCTGCTGTTCGGCGACTCGCCCCATGCTGATCTGGACATCGGCCTCCTGCGCCGGCGTGATCGTCGTCCCGCCGCCTCGCGGCTCGTTGCCGAAGCCCAGGGGCGAGGGTGCACCGGGGCGGGACGGAACTTGCTGGCAGCCCGCCAGGCCGATCAACGCCCCGGCCGCCAGCACTTTCCCGATTCGTGGAGTTCGACGTAATCCTGTCATGGCTCCAGACCCTTCCTGGGTTATTCCTTCCGGCCCAACGGACCTCACCGGCCCACGCCGCTGACGGCCGATCCCGAGAGGCCGCCAGCGTCGAACCCCTGGCCGCCGCCGACGAACCCGCCGGCGGCGCCTCCTCCGATCGATCCGCCCGACCTGAGGTTCGACAACTGGCGCGGGTAGATCTCATTGACCGCTTCGTAGCCGGCCATGCCGTAGGCGATGCGCGGGCCGATGACGACCCGCTCGGCGGGCACGGGGAAGGTGCCCTGGGCCAACTGGGTCAGGAGCGTTAACCGCCGCGACTGGTCGAGGCCGGGTTCGGTGGGTGTCCGCTCGACCACGACCGGGAAGAATGTGGTGGGGAGCGTGGTGGCGACGGCGGCCAGCTTGTCGCATCCCCGGAGGTTGAGCTGGGACGTGCCGTCGACGAAGTCGTAGTGGTAGAAGACCATGCGGGCGGCCAGCCCGTTGGCCACCTGGGTCCGTGCGTGGGCGTAAGCGGCCTCGCCCAGCGGCCACTCGTTGAACTCCTCGGCATAGCCGAGGAAATGCTCCTCGAGATACTGCTTGCACTGGGTCCGGTGCCATCGCCAGCGGCTCAGGCCATGGCGGTTGCCGCAGGTGCACGTGCCGGCCGGGGGGACGGCGGTGGGTGGCGAGTCCAAGGGATCCGCCGGGAGCACTCCCTCGGTGACGGCCCCCGGCAGGGTCGGGGCCGCGAGCGAGGTCGAGGCCACGGGGGCCGCCGGGGCCTCCTGGGCCGTCGCCGCGGGCGCTCCGGTCCCGGCGATCATCAGACCCGCGAATAACAGGTGCCGTCGGTGCACATGAGGCATTTCGATACCCTCCTTTTGGTGGTCCGTGATCGGTGGTCGGTGTGCGAATCTAACAGGGTCTATGAGAAGCCCTCTTGAGCCGCTCCTCCGGGGCTTCTCATACACCCTCCAGGTCATTGTCACTCCGAGAACCCCACGGGGCCGTTGACGTACTTCTTCTCGAGTTTCAGGTGGCGGCGGAGGTTGTAGACGTCATCCCACGAGGTCGTGGCGCGGAAATCCTTGCCGGTGCGGGCCTCGATGCGGTTGAGGAAAAAGAATTCCAGGTCGTTGGGCTGCTTGACTTCGTCGCCCGGAGTCGGGGGCACCTGGCCGTGGCTCATGGGCTCGACCAGGTAGGGGGTCACCAGCACGATGAGCTCTTTCTCGATCCGCTGGCTGTTCGTATTGCTGAAGAAGGGCCCGATGATCGGCAGGTCGCCCAGGCCGGGGATGCGGTCGGTCTCGCCGGCGAGCGTCAGTTGCAGCAGGCCGGCGATGGCCAGGGTCTGCCCCTCGCGGAGCTCGACGGTGGTCTGCGCCTTGCGGGTGTTCAGGCCGGGGACCGGGGAGCCGCCGGCAACCAGGGTGGCGGCGATGGTGAAGTCAATGTTGCTGACCTCGGGGGCGACGGTGAGCCGGATGACGTCGCCGTCGAGGATGTAGGGGACGAAGCCGAGTTTGACGCCGAACTCGCGGAACCGGACGGTGATCGTGGGGGCGACGCCGCTGGCGCTGACCTGGGGGACGGGCACCGGGAACTCGCCGCCAGCCAGGAAGCTGGCGAGCTGGCCGTTGAGCGCCACCAGGTTGGGCTCGGCGAGGATCTTCAGCAGGCCGTTCTGCCGCAGGGCGGTGAGCGAGAACTCGAAGTTGGAGTCCTGGAAGATGCCGAAGACGGTCGAGTTCGCGCCATTCGGGCCCAGGGTCGAGGACCCGAAGAGCTGCTTGTAGGGAATTCCCTGAGGATTCGTCGCACTTCCGATGCCCAGGTTGCCCGGTTGGCCGATCGTCCCCTGGAAACCGGTCGACCCGGCGATGCTCGAGCCGATGATGGCGCCGGTGCGGGGGTCGACGCCGAGGAAGTTGGCGCCGATGCGCCGCATGGCAGTTCGGTTGAGCTCGGCGATCCGGACCTTGAGCATGACCTGCTGCGAGCCGGCCACGCGGAGGAGGTTGATGATCTGGGGCACGGCACCGCGGTTGCTGATCTGGGTGGGTCCGGCGAGCTCGGCAGAGGCGGCGTAGGCGGCAAACGGGTTCACCGGGGCCTCGGCGCCTTCGGCGCCTTCGGCACCTTCGGCGCCGGGCTGAACTGCGGCCCCGGGCACGATTCCCTGCGCACCCGCAGCGCCGGGTTGCATCGGGAGCACGAGACCGGGCGCTATTCCCTGCGCACCCGCGGCGCCGGCCTGAGCTCCGGCCCCGGGCCCTCCCAGGGCTCCCAGGACCTGTCTTGTCTGCGCAGCCGTGACGGTCCGGCCCTGCTCGACGAAGACCGAGGCGAGGTAAGCGGTGATGGTCTGGATGATCCGGGCGATCTGGGCCGGGTCGCGGGCCTCGCCTTCGACCACGAAGTGGTCCCGGATCTGGCTCAGCTTGATGCTGGCGTCGGGGAATGCCGCCTGCAGTTTGCCCTTGATCAGGGTCAGGTCGGCGAGCACGCGGATTTCGAAGGCATAGGTCTCATTCCGCGCGGTCGTGATCGACAGGTCGGTCACGCCGATTCCCCGGCCGGTGATCCGGAGCTGGCGGGAGTTAAGCACGGTGAAATCGAGGATCGTCGGGTCGCCGACGGCGATCAGCGGCTGGGTCGGTCCGGCGGTGATCTCCTGCTTGAGGGTGAGGATCCGCGCCTGGTTGACGAGCAGGTCGATCGCGGCGTCGTTGCCGCGCAGGGGCTCGACGAACGAGCCCACGGAGCGGGGACCTTGCACCGGCCGGGGCGGCGCCAGCGGCACGCGCGGCAAAGTCGCCGGGATCTCGCTCTCTTCGGAGAATCGCGGCGCGACCGGCAGCGCCTGGGTCTCCAAGGGCGCCGCGTCCGGCAGCGGCTGCGATGCGAGCGGGCCCGGGGTCGGCGGCGGCGGCGCCGGGGCTGGCGGCGGCGCCGGGGCCTGGGCCCGGAGCGGATCATCCGGCCACGCCGCGATGACGAGGGCCGCGAGGATCAGACTCGGCCAGGGAGAACGAGGCCGATCGCCTGTGTCCCTTCGAGAACGGAAATTCGGCATGATTGTCGGCCCCCGACTTCGCGTCAAGATCATTAATACCGTCAGCGCAAATCATCGACGATCGGGGAGCCTGACTTAAAAGAACATCTGATATAACCCTCGCCATCGGATCCTCCGGGGGCGAAGCTCCCGCGTGAGCCAGATCAGGCAGAAGCAGAGACAGAGGCGAGCCGAAACCTTGTCCCCCGGATCGAGCGCCGACGAGGCCCATCACGGGTGGTAGAGGTAAGGCTGGCCGCCGAGGAGACCGGGCGTCGGGTCCGACTGGAGGTATCCGACTCGAGAACCCGGCTGACCTGCCAGGACGGCAGGGCATTGATAGACCGCCTGGATCGGGAACGTATAGCAACATGCCGAGTAAGTCGGATCGACGATGACCCCGGGGAACGGGTAGGCCGCCGGTATCGGGGCGGGATAACCGGCCCAAGGGTCATTCCCCTTCTTGCCGTGATCTTTGTGCCCTCCGGCTGAAGCCGTGCCCGCCATCAATGCGAGGATGGCCAGCGAAAGTACGAGGGCGGATGCGATCGTTGCCAGGCGGCGGACACCCATGAAGCTGCTCCCTTCTTTCAACAAGACGCGACTTCTCCGACCGCTTTCACATGCGGAATTGTCGGATCTGTGATCCTGTGCCCCGACGGTCGGATCTGCTGAAGTTTACCTGCTAATCTCGGGCGAGGCTTCGGAACGAGACGGGGATCCGCTACGGGCGGCCGACGCGCAGTTGGAGGCTGAGTCCGTCCACGCCCCACGCCCCGCTCCCCGCTCCTACGGCTTGCTCGAGAGCACGAGGTTGCCGATGGTGACGTCGGTTACAAAGTTGCTGCCCGGATGGCCCGTACCCGCTCCATCCAGCAGTTTGCCGTGGGTATCCCTCACTCCATTTGGCGGTGTGCCGACCACCGTTAATGTGTAGACGCGGTGGATATCGAGTCGCTGAGCCAGGTGAAGGGTTACCGTCAATGTGGACGGCTGGTACACGGCCGCGATGATTCGACCCGGTCGGCCGTGAGGGTTAACCAGCCGATAGTTTCGCAGGTTCCGGGCGCTCGCCGGTTCAAGCGGCTTGTCGAAGGTCAAGACGAGGGTCGTGGGGTGGTCGTGGACCCCGAAGCGCTGCAGCTTCAAGACAATCGGGCCGTCCAAGACAGGGTTGACGATGGCTTCCGTGACGGGAGATGAGGTGCTCGGCGTAAAGCCGGGCCCGCCGTTGTAGGTCGCGATGATTGTATGGTCGCCCACCCCCAAACTCGACGTGCTGAAGCTCGCCTGGGCCTGGCCGTTGAACTCGGTGAGCTTGACAGGGGCTTGGGCCACGCCATCGATTGAGAAGGTGATCGTGCCGGTGGGCGTCCCGGACGCGGTCGCGACCGTCGCGGTGAATGTGACGGAAATGCCGGGGATCGAAGGATTGGGCGCGGCGGTCAGTTGCGTCGTCGTCGCGGTTGTCGTGCTGATCACGACCTCGCCGATCTTGTTGGCGGTGGTCTCGGTGAAGTAGACGTTGCCGTCGGGACCGGCCGTGATGCCCGTGGCGCCGCTATTGGCCGTCGGGATCACGAGCTCCGTGAAGAGGAGCGTGGCCGGGTTGAGCTGGCCGATTTCGTTGGCGCCGGGCTCGGTGAAGTAGAGGTTGCCGTCGGGACCGGTCGTGATGGTAGCGGCCCCGCTATCGAGCACTGGGATTGGCAGCGACCGGAAGGCATGGGTGGTCGGGTTGAACTGCCCTATGCTGTTCGAGCCCGGTTCGGTGAAGTAGAGATTGCCGTCGGGACCGGTCGTGATCGTGGAGATGCCGCCGATGGCGTTCGAGATGGTCAAATCCGTGATGACGCCGGTGGCCAGATTGAGTTGCCCGATCTTGTTCGCGGCGTTCTCGATGAACCATAAGCTGTTGTCGGGCCCCGAGGTGATCCCGCTGGCCCCGCTGTTGGCTGTGGGGATGAAGAAGGTCTTGAAGACGCGGGTGGTCGGATCGAGCTGCTCGATGACGTTGGCGTTGGAGGTGGTGAAGTAGAGATTGCCGTCGGGACCGGTCGTGATGAACTGGGGCCCGATGCCGGCAGTCGGGATCGGGAACGACGTGATGACGTGGGTCGCCGGGTTGAATTGCTCGATGGCGTTGTCTTCGGAGGCGGTGAAGTAGAGGTCGCCATTGGTCCCGGCCGTGATATAGCTGCTGGAACCGAGGCTGGCCGTCGGGATGAAAAAGGAGCTGAAGCCGTGGGTGGCCGGGTTGTACGCCCCGATTTGGTTGGTGCCGCCGGCGGTGAAATAGAGGGCGGCGTCGGGGCCCGCCGTGATCCAGAACGGGGCGCTGTTGGCCGCGGGGATCTGGAACTCCTGGATCCCCACCGCCAACAACCGCCGCGACTCCAGCGCCTCGACCACCAGGCGCCGCGATCGGTCCGGCCTGGCCCCGGCTCGATCCGCCGCGGTTCGTCCAGTCCGCTCGGCTCGCGGACGCTCGCTCCATTGTCCCATGGGCTCCTCTCCCCCCGCGAGATCCGCACTCCCCGGCCCCTCCAAGGCGAGTCCGGTCCCTCGCCTTCGCTCTTGGTCGTGACGCGAAAAAACCACCCCAGGTCATACCATCGGCACGGAGGGAGGTCCGACGCGACCCCAAGAACCCGATTTTGCGACCGCATCGCGGCAAGGTGTAGAGTTCTCGCTCGCGTGGCGCACGGGGCGCGACGCGCCGTGGAAAAGGGGCTGCGCCTCTTCGACGTAACCCCTACGCTATCAGATGCCGAAGACAGGACTTCAACCTGCACGGGCGTATTAAGCCCACCAGGACCTGAACCCAGCGCGTCTGCCATGCAGGGAAAGCTTATGGGCACGACGGACAAGGCAACGAGGCCGAAGATACCGCCGCCGTTCACTCTGGAACCAAGCTCCCGGTGAGTGCCCGATCACCATCCGGCGTACTGACGTGTAACGAAACCAGATTCTGAGACAGCAGGCCACCGGTACTTTCAACCCCGATCTGAATTCATAAGTTCGGTTAGTTGAGCTCGCCCTCATCCCGGACGGCTGTTGAAATGGGCAGAGTTCCTTCTTCGCTCGTTCGTGGACCCGAAATAACCTGCGAGCGAAGGTGCCCTGCACAACACCAATGCGTCGCCCACCACCTGGCAAGCTCTCCGAAGGAGGGTTCCGTAGCTCCAACGTACGAACTGGAGATAGAGCAAGCATGTCGCTCCGACAAGTGCACCGAAGACCACCACCACTTCCACGCTGACGGCATCAAGCGAGATACCGCCTGTCGGCTTAGCAAGCCAGCAGCCCATCAGGCCTCCAACTGCTCCAACAACGCTTCCCTTGGCGTCACCGCCGATCAATCCCAGGAGAACCCCGGCAATCGGGAGCACGATCATGCCTCCGAGCACGCCAGAAGCAAGTTCGACGAGCCTTCCGGTCCGTAGCCCACCCATCGCTCCGATCGTGGCACCGACGATGAGCCAAGTCAAAGACATGTCTAGGATTCGGCGTCCGACGGAAGGATGGCGTTGGGGACCGCTCATAATCTGCTCCGGCTCGTTGGTTCGTTCCTACTGTGAATCATAGAACATCCCCACCAATCGGATGGAACGAACCTGCGCAAGCCGTTTCGCGGCTGGTTCGCACGTCGGCGGCTATCTGCCCCCTGAAAGAATCGGGATCGCAGAGACGCGCCCCAGAGCGAAGCCGAGCCCGAAGGCAACCAGCCCGAGCAGGACAATCA
>Ga0074044_10001569_pt1 | contig 20553 bp, 13 predicted proteins | sample BogForMeECP23OM1_FD_94443 | JGI IMG/M metagenome (GOLD analysis project Ga0074044, IMG submission 94443) | Bog forest soil microbial communities from Calvert Island, British Columbia, Canada - Bog Forest MetaG ECP23OM1 | ecosystem: Environmental > Terrestrial > Soil > Wetlands ...
CCGCCGCCAAAATGCGGGACGCCTCCGCCGCCAAAATGAGGGGCGCCGCCGCCACCGAAATGTCCGCCGCCGCCGCCACCGAAATGTCCGCCGCCGCCACCGCCGAAATGTCCGCCGCCGCCACCGGCATGTCCACCACCGCCACCCTTTGCAGCGTCCGCCGCTGTCGCCAAACAAAGCGAGAGGCCAATCGCAGTCACGATCGTCGCAATTTTCCACATTTTGTGAAATCCTTCTCGGCGAGGCTCACCAATAGCCAACGCCCGATCGGCCGGTCGGTTCCTGCGGACTCGAAGCTGTGATGTTGCAATGCACAAGCGTTGCCCCGTGCACCTTTTATCGCCGGCCCCAAACCAGGGCGGCGGCGCAATTCGAGCTTGTTCATACATGTGTACTCGACGCCTCGCGTTCGCCAGTCGTCTTGCCTTCCAACCGCATCACGGGAATAACAGGCCGCCCATAACTTTTGGTTCTACGGGAGAGCCGCGCCACCGCGGTGCGATCTCTCGCTAGTGTTCAGATTCCGAAGTTCGCAGGCGGTTGCGGCACCCATTGGTGCGAACTTCGGAATCAAATGGACACCGGCAAATTCATGATTCTTATAATTCTAGTGTGGTTTTTGGATCTGAAGTTCCTATGTGAGTGTGCCGCTGGACTGTAGGAACTTCAAATCCACCACACTAGCGGCCGGATTTCTCCTCAATGCGCACGATTATCGCGTGCCGATCCAAGGCCGACCGGAGAACGACTGTTCATGAAGCTGCGCTTGGCACATTACCGTAATCGTTTCTCGATGTTCCGCACCTACTATGCACTCGGTGCCGGAATGATAAAGGCGCACGGGATCGAGGTGACGGTGGTCGAGGTGCCCGATCCTCCGAGTCGCGAACTCGAAGAGTGCCTGATCCGCGGCGATGTCGACCTCGCGAACATCTATCTGCCGAACTTCCTGGAGCGGCGGCTCGGCGGCGCTCCGATCGTCGGGCTCTGCACCGAATGGAAGTCGACCGGCAAGGGTAACGGGCTGTTCGTGCGGCGCGGCGAGCTGCGGCACCCGCGCGAGATCGAGGGACGTCAGGTGGCGACCCACCAAGGGCGGCACGCCATTCACCAATATCTTCTGAAGAACGCCTACGGCGTGAACCCGACACGGCTAAAATGGCTAGCCAGTCCACAGGAGACGCTGCTCGACCTGCTGCGGCGCGGCGACGCCGACGCCGTCGTGCTGCTCGATCAGTTCTTCCACCACGGCGAACGGGCCAACGATGCCGCGTGCCTATACACCGATGGTGACGCATGGCAACTGCTGACCGGGTTTGACGAGATGATCAAGCACATCATCGCCGCGAGCGAGACGTTGATTCGGCAAAATCCGGAAATACGCGCGGTTTTGCTCGACGCCATCCGCGAGTCGTTCGCCTATAGCGAGCGCAACATCGAAGAGGTGGCGGACGTGTTTATCGCGTCCTACGGCGGCGAGCGCGAGGCCCTCCTGACTTCTGCACGCTACCCGCGCATGGAGTTCACGTTCACCGAGAACGAACGGCGGCTGGCGCAACGCCAGATGGAGATGTTCGTCGAGGTCGGTCGCCTGCCGCGGAGCGCGCCGGTCGAGAGCTTTTTTGCTATCTAGCCGAGATTTGGCGGCAAACGAGTCAGTCGCCCTTTTGCGCTGCCAACAGTTTCCGCATGTAGTCGAAGAATTCCGGCGGTGCCTCCGCCAACTTGTCGATTGCGCGGTATATCTCTTCAGCGCTCACCGGATCGATGGGAAATTTGAGAGCCGCCGCTTCCGCCAGAAAATCTCGATCCCGGTGGACGGCCGCGAACGCCGTCTGCAATGCCTGGGCGCGATCTTGCGGCACGCCGGGGGGAGCTACGAACGGCCAAGCCATGGTGAGCAAGGGCGTCTCAGTCAATTCGATCCGTTTGCGCGCCGCCTCGTTCGGCGCGACCTCGCGCGCAGTCGGCACGTCCGGGAAGTCCGGATGACGTTTGGCCCGGGCGTACATGAGAAGTATGCGATAATCGCTATCCGGAGCGAGCCACTGCGGACGCGTCGATCGGACCGACGAGAGTTCGACCGTGCGCCCGCTCACCTCGCCATTCTCCATGGCAAGGAAGATCGCAGCCGAGTCGCGATAGCCGAGAATCAATTTCATGTTGATGCCGAGCGTGTCGCGAAGAATTTTCGGCACGTCGGCGCTGCTGGAGCCTTCCGCGGTCCCGCCGAGCACGAGGGTGGGGCCGCCGGGGCGGCGCGCCTCGTCGATCGACTTTACCGGCGAGTCCTTGCGCACGATCAGCACGTAGGCATCATCCGAGAAGTTCGATGACGAGCCGAGCCAGGTGAACTGGTGCGGATCGAATCGCACATTCGAATTGCCGCCGAGAAGACCGATCAGCGGCATGTTGCGGGCAATCAAGCCAAATTGGGTCCCGTCCTTGGGTGCGAGGTTGTAAAGGTAATTGGCTGCGAGCAGCGAACCTGCACCCGGCATGTTTTGCACGATAACGGTTGGATTGCCGGGAATGTACTTACCCATATGCCGTGCCAGCAGGCGGCTAATGACGTCGAAGCCGCCTCCCGGGCCATAGCCGACAATCAGAGTCAGGACTTTGCCCCTGTAGAAGTCTTCGACCGAGATCGGATCGGCATGCGCCGCCGTTTGGGCGATGAGAGCGAAACATAAGCAGGCAAGGAGCTTCAGCATAATTATCTTCCTGCGACCGAGTTCTAAGGTGCGTACCGATCCTTGAAATTGGGTCATAGAAGCTTTGGGAAAACAAGACCATTTAAAGTGCAACGGAGTGAGCAGGCCGACAACCTGCTGCACGCGCGGCGCCGTTCATGTTGAAGTTGTGGACGACCCGCGGCCTTATTCAATAGTCTTTGTCGCGCGTGAGGAGTGCCTCAGGACGGTCTTTGGGCCGCTGCTCGCATGCCTCATGTCCAAAAGCACTTGTGAGGCCACCCTATACGGTGCGCCGACCGTCATGACCGACAAGTCGCGCTCATCAGGAAACCGAAGATGAAAAAGGGAATTTTCGCCTGGCCGAAGGGTCAACGCATCGCCGTCACGGTATCGGTAATGCTCGAACAATGGTCGGAGGGCAAGCCGCCGCCGTGGGGCGTGCAGGGCACCTCGCTCAAGCCGGGCACGCTCGACCGCGGCGGCATTTCATGGGGCAGCTATGGCGGCAAGGTCGGCGTCTGGCGCATCATGAATTTGCTCAGCCAGAACGGCGTGCGCGGCACGTTCTGCGTCAATGCAAAATGCGCCGAGATCTGGCCGGAGGCCGCATCAGCGATCATCACATCCGGACACGACATTGCCGGGCACGGCTATCTGCAGGACGAGCTGCTCGCCTACAAGACTCCGCAGCAGGAGCAGGAGAGCATCAAAAAGTCGCTCGATATTTTGCAAAGGATTACCCACCAACGGCCGCAGGGCTGGATCAGCCCGGTGCTGGCGTGGACCGACTACACCAGCGAATTCCTGGCGCAACAGGGCTTGGCCTGGCACGGCGATTGGCTCGATATCGATCTGCCGCGGGTAAAGGCAACGAAAAACGGCCCGATCGCCTATATCCCCGCCAGCGATTTCACCGACAGCCGGGTCGCCCGCGCCAGCCCGATGATGCTGTGGGATGTCTACAAAGAGACGTTCGACTATCTCTATCTGCGCGAAGCGCCGGCCTATCTCGGCCTCACGCTGCATTGTCATTTCGGCGGCCGACCGCTCATCTGCGCGATATTCGACAAGATTTTGAAATATATCGCGCAGTTTCCCGATGTCTGGTTCGCCTCGCACGGCGAGATTGCACGTTGGACGCTCGATGAAAATATCGAGGCGGAAACCTACGCGCGCCGGCTCCACGGCGCCTGAACCAACAGAGTGATGCGTAACGGCATTTGCGCCCCGGCGGACAACGCGGGGCGAGCTCCGGCGCTCGGTTGGGCGAAGCCTCGCCAGCGTACACTGTCGCCTGAATATCACATGTCCCGCAGATCGGATCGCAGCAGCCCGGTGCCAAGCATGCAATGTTGATATTCACCGATGCGTGGGGCATGGTTGACGCGATCGCTGGGGGGCCGGGATCGTACGGAGTACAATGCAACTAATCCCCGCCGGCAGGCACGCCGGCGGGCGCGGGCATCGTTCCCGGACTTACCGTGTTCCTGCTTGTTTTCGCGACTTTGCAGCAACGGGTTTTCGGTAGTGCGTGCGTTGGCCCATGTTGGTTTGCGTCAGGAAGCCTGGTTGCGGCGCGTCGCCTTGTTCCGCGCGCAAGCCTGCGCTTCTGCATTGATCGCGCTCGCGCTCGCTGGATGCGCCGTCGGCCCCGACTATTCCCCCGAAGCGGCGCCCGTTGCGACGACATTCAAGGAGCTCAAGGGTTGGAAGCTCGCCAGCCCCAGCGATGCCCTGGATCGCGGCGATTGGTGGGCGCCTTATAAGGATCGCGGGCTCGATACGCTGCTTCGACAAGTCGAGATTTCCAATCAGACGGTGGCGGCATCGGCGGCGGCCTATGAGGAGGCACGTGCCGTCATCAGGCAGGCGCAATCGCAACTGTTCCCCACAGCGACCGCCGGATACAACGTCACCCGGACCCGGACCGGGCCGCTCGCCGGCGGCAGCAGCAGCAGACTGATCAGCGCGGCAGCCAACCCGGCGACGTATACAACGGTGTACACCGCACCGATCAGTGGCACTTGGGACCTCGATGTTTGGGGCAAGGTGCGTCGACAGATCGAGAGCAACACCGCCGCTGCGCAGGCGAGCGACGCCGATCTCGACAACGCCAAGCTGTCCGCGCAGGCGCAGCTTGCCACCGCCTATTTCAATCTCCGCGCGGCGGATTCATTGCGCGATCTGCTCACGCGAACCGGCGGCGAATACCAGCGCACGCTGACGATCACGCAGAATCAATACAACGCCGGTTATGCCTCCGGCACCGGTTGCTGTACGCCCGCGGACGTCGCCCTCGCCGAGGCCCTGGTTCTGAACACCGAAGCGCAGGCCATCAATGTGGGCGTGCCGCGGGCGCAATTCGAGCACGCCATAGCGATGTTGATCGGCCGGCCGCCCGCTGAGCTCACGATTGCGCCGCACCTGCTCACGGGCAACATTCCGAAAATTCCAGTCGTGGTTCCCTCGACGCTGCTCGAGCGCCGTCCCGACATCGCCGCGGCCGAACGAACCATGCAGCAGCAAAACGCACTGATCGGCGTCGCCGAGGCCGCTTATTTCCCCGACATCTCACTGTCCAGCATGATCCAGTACCTCGGTCCCATTCCCCTGCCGTTCAGCGCCGCTCGTTCGATCGGATCGATCGGTGCGAGCGGAACGCAAACGCTGTTCAACGGCGGCCTGACCGCAGCGGAAGTTGACGCGGCGCGGGCTGTTTACTGGGAAAGCGTGGCCAACTATCGACAAACAGTGCTCACCGGTTTGCAGCAGGTCGAGGATGCGCTCGCCGCGATCCGTATCCTTACGCAACAGCTTGAGGTGCAGCACCGAGCGGTCGTGGACGCCCGCCAAGCCGTAGCTGTCTATTTGAATCAATTTCAGGCCGGCACGGTCGCCCTCAACACCGTGGTCACGGCGGAGATTACGTTGCTCAGCTACGAGGAAACCGCGTTGACCATTCGCCAGGACCTTTTCCTTGCCAGCGTCAGCCTGATCGAGGCTCTCGGCGGCGGCTGGGACAAAACGCTGATACCCACGCCAGAAGAGATGCAAAAGGCCTTCTCATTGTTGCCACAACTGCCGACTCGGTAAATACAGCGGCATCAGGCTGATAAAGGCGGGCAATTTGTTATCCTAAGCCATTTGTTATCCTAAGCCATTGATTTAGCGACCAATTCGTTGGATACTGCAGCCGGGAGCCCAGCGGCCCAACAGATCCTCGTGCGGCAATCCTGCCCACCCAAGGGCTGTTCGCGAGCCCTGCGCCGCGAGTCATGAGCAAATTTTCATTAGGCGAGGGACGTTGGCGCACATTAATATGCTGAAAATGTCGGGATATTGAACGCGCAATATGGACGAGCGAACGCGCAGAACAGATGACGAGGTGGCGCCGAACCTTCGCCGGACGGCGCCCAAGCCGGGCGTAACAAGCCGGTCCTATTCAAAAGTCCGAATTGGCGTTGGGCTGATCATTGTCATCGCGCTCGCTCTTGGCGCGTACCAGATCGTCCGCGGGGTATGGGCACCGCAGCCGTCCACCGGGCGCTTTCAGCAAGGCGGGCTGCAATCGGTCGGCGCCGCAACGGTCACGCAGGGCAATATCCGAGTCATCGTGAATGCGCTCGGCACCGTAACGCCGCTCGCGACCGTCACCGTGTTCACGCAGATCAACGGTCAACTGACCCGAGTCGGATTCACCGAGGGGCAGACGGTCCAGAAGGGCGACTTTCTGGCGCAAATCGACGATCGCCCCTATGAAATCCTGAAAGCCCAGTACGCAGGCCAGCTCGCGCACGATCAAGGGTTGCTCGACCAGGCGCGAATGGATCTCAAGCGCTACGAGACCCTGGCTCAGCAGAAATCGATAGCCAGCCAGCAGGCCGAGGATCAGGTCTACATCGTGCAGCAATACGAGGGTTCGGTGAAGCTCGATCAGGCGCAGGTCGACGCGCAGGCGCTGAACATCGCTTATTGCCACATCGTCTCGCCGGTCACGGGCCGCGTCGGCCTACGCCTGGTCGATCCGGGAAATTATATCCAGACAACAAGCACCAGCGGTATTGCCGTCGTCACCCAGCTACAGCCCATCACGGTCATCTTCGCGATTCCCGAGGACGATCTGCCGGCGATCATGCCGCAACTGAATGCCGGCACCACGCTCCAGGTCAGCGCGTACGATCGCGCGAATGTCAAACTGCTCGCAATAGGACAAGTATCGGCCGTCGACAATCAGATCGATACGACGACAGGTACGGTGAAAATACGCGCGCAGTTCGATAACGCCGACGGCGTGTTGTTTCCAAACCAATTCGTGAATGCCCAGCTGCTGGTAAGGACCCTGCAAAACGTCGGCACAGTTCCGACCGCCGCTATCCAGCGCGGCTCTCCGAACGGTCAGCTGGGCTCCTATGTGTACGTTGTCAATGCCGACAGCACCGTCTCGGTGCGGCCGATCACTGTCGGCCCGACTGACGGCAGCATGACAGCCGTCAACACCGGACTTGCAACCGGAGAGCGCGTCGTGACCGACGGCGCCGACCGGCTGCGCGACGGACTGCGCGCGACCGTTTCCACGATCGATGGTAAGCCAGCCGGAGCAACCGACGCTCAGCCGGCAGGCGCTCCGGCGGCAGGCGCTCCAGGACGGCCCGGCGGACAAAATCCGAACGCGGGTCATCCGCAAAATCGCCGCCCTAACGGCAGCCAGTAGACCGCGCCGCAGGCGAGCGAGCGTGCGCGCGCGACGATGAAACGGTGCGATGAACGTCTCGGAACCCTTCATTCTGCGTCCGGTTGGAACCTCGCTGCTGATGGCAGCGATCTTGCTGTCCGGAATGGTGGCCTATACGTTCTTGCCGCTGTCGACGTTGCCCGAGGTCGACTATCCCACGATCCAAGTCCAGACGCTTTATCCCGGTGCCAGTCCGGAGGTGATGACGTCTTCGGTGACGGCTCCGTTGGAGCGACAATTCGGGCAGATGCCGGGATTGAACGAGATGACGTCGGCGAGCTCTGCCGGCGCTTCCGTGATCACGCTGCAATTCGGCCTCGATCTGAGCCTCGACATTGCCGAGCAGGAAGTGCAGGCCGCGATCAATGCATCGGGTAACCTGCTGCCGGCCGACCTGCCCGCTCCGCCGATCTATGCCAAGGTCAACCCCGCCGATGCGCCGATCCTGACCCTTGCCGTCACGTCGAAATCCTTGGCGCTGACCGACCTTGAGGATTTGAGCGAGACCAGGCTGGCCCAGAAAATCTCGCAATTGACCGGCGTCGGGCTCGTCAGCATCAGCGGCGGTCAACGGCCGGCGGTACGGATTCAGGTCAACCCTCAGTCGCTCGCCGCTTATGGCCTCAACGTCGACGACATTCGCACCACGATCGGCAACCTGAACGTCAACACGCCGAAGGGCAACTTCGACGGGCCAAGTCAGGCCGCGACGATCAATGCCAACGACCAGCTCAACAGCGCCGATCAATATCGCAACCTCATCGTCGCCTACCGCAATGGCGGACCGGTGCGGCTTGCGGACGTCGCCAGTATCGTCAGCGGTCCGGAGAACATCAAGCTCGGCGCCTGGGCGAATACCACGCCGGCGATCATTCTCAGCGTCCAGCGGCAACCGGGCGCCAACATCATTCAGGTCGTTGACCGCATCCAAAGCCTGCTGCCGCAGATCTTGTCCACGCTGCCATCCGCGGTCGACGTCAGCGTGCTGAGTGATCGCACCGTTACGATCCGCGCCTCGGTCGCCGACGTGGAATTCGAGCTGGGTCTCGCCGTGGTCCTGGTGGTGGTGGTGATCTTCCTGTTCCTGCGCACGCTTCCGGGCACGATCATTCCGAGCCTGTCGGTACCGCTGTCGCTGGTCGGCACGTTCGGAGCGATGTATCTGCTCGGTTTCAGCCTCGACAATCTCTCGCTCATGGCGCTGACGATCGCCACCGGCTTCGTCGTCGACGACGCCATCGTCATGATCGAGAACATTACACGATTTGTCGAAGGCGGGATGGAGCCGCTCGAGGCGGCGCTCAAGGGCTCCGAGCAGATCGGGTTCACCATCATTTCGCTGACGATCTCGCTGATCGCGGTCTTGATACCGTTATTGTTCATGGGCGAGGTTGTCGGCCGGTTATTCCACGAATTTGCCATCACGCTAGCGGTCACGATTGTCATATCCGCGGTGGTCTCGCTGACGCTGGTGCCGATGATGTGCGCCAAGCTGATCCGCCATCATCCGGAGGCCGAGCGCAGCCGCTTCGATGTCACGGCCGAACACGTCTTCAATTCGGTCATTGCGCATTATGGCCGCGCGCTGAATTGGGTGTTGGACCGACAGCCACTCACGTTGCTGGTCGCCGTGCTGACCCTTGCGCTCACCCTGCTGCTCTACTTTCTGATCCCGAAGGGGTTTTTCCCGGTACAGGATACCGGGATGATCCAAGCGATCACGGAGGCGTCGCAGAGCATCTCCTACCAAGCCATGGCTGACCTTCAGAATCAGCTCGCCGAGGCGGTCCTCAAGGATGCGGACGTCGAAAACCTGACTTCGTTCATCGGCGTTGACGGCATCAATCAGACGCTGAATACCGGCCGCTTCCTGATCACGCTCAAGCCGCACGACGAGCGCAGCCTCAATGCCAGCGCGATCATTCGGCGGCTGCAAAATGAAGTCTCCGGCGTCGTCGGCATCACGCTTTACATGCAGCCGGTGCAGGACCTGACCATCGACTCGACGATCAGCCGCGCGCCCTATCATTTCATCCTGGAGGACGCCAATGCCGCGGAATTCAACGCCTGGGTGCCCAAGCTGGTGCAGCGGCTGAGCCAGTTGCCGCAGATCAGCGATGTCGCGAGCGATCTTCAGCAACAGGGGCTGACAGTCGATCTCGTCATCGATCGCGCCACCGCCAGCCGCTTCGGCATCACGCCGGCAACCGTCGATAACGCGCTGTACGATTCATTCGGGCAGCGCATCGTTTCGACCATTTATACCCAGTCGAACCAGTACCGCGTCATCCTGGAACTCGACCCGACGCTGCAGAAATCGCTGGCGGGACTTTCCGCAATCTACCTGCCGTCATCGTCCTCTTCGACCAATGGGCAGGTGCCTCTTTCGGCCATTTCCCACATCGAGCAGCGGTCCGGACCATTGCTGATCACGCATTTCGGTCAGTTTCCCGCCACGACGATCTCGTTCAACACCGCGCCGGGCGTCTCGCTCGGCGCCGCCGTCGACGCCATCCAACAAGAGGAAACTCGGGTCGGCCTTCCGGACAGTTTCATAACCGCGTTTCAAGGCACTGCGGCGGCCTTTCAGTCGTCTTTGACCAACGAGATATTTTTGATCATCGCGGCCGTGGTGGCGATGTATATCGTGCTGGGCGTTCTCTACGAGAGCTTCGTGCATCCCATTACCATTCTATCAACGCTGCCCTCGGCGGCCGTCGGCGCCCTGTTGTCCTTGATGGCGCTGCACTACGACCTCGACGTTATCGCCATCATCGGCATCATTCTGCTGATCGGCATCGTCAAGAAAAACGCCATCATGATGATCGACTTCGCGTTGGACGCCGAACGCCTCGAGGGCCATACCCCGCGTGACGCCATCTATCAGGCCTGCCTGCTGCGCTTTCGGCCGATCATGATGACCACCATGGCCGCGATCCTGGGCGCGCTGCCGCTGATGCTGGGAACCGGCACCGGCTCCGAGCTGCGCCAACCGCTCGGCCTCGCCATCGTCGGCGGATTGATCCTCAGCCAGGTGCTCACGTTGTTCACCACGCCGGTCATCTATCTCTACTTCGATCGACTGGCCGTGCGTCTCACCGGACGGGGGTCTGCCAACCGGCTCGCCCGCGGCGAGCCGGCCGAATGAATATTTCGGCGCCATTCATCGTTCGGCCGGTGGCGACGACGCTGCTCACGCTCGGCATTGCCTTGGCCGGCGTACTCGCATTCTCGAAATTGCCGGTCGCGCCGCTGCCGCAGGTCGATTTTCCGACGATCTCGGTCAGTGCGCAGCTTCCCGGCGCCAGCCCGGAGACGGTGGCGACCAGCGTTGCGAGCCCGCTCGAGCGCCATCTCGGGCAGATCGCCGACGTCACGGAAATGACCTCGCAAAGCGGCATCGGACAGACCCGCATCTCGCTGCAGTTCGACCTCAGCCGCGACATCAACGGCGCGGCCCGTGACGTGCAGGCCGCCATCGTCGCCGCCCGCGCCGACCTGCCGGCGAGCCTGAAAAGCAATCCAACCTACCGCAAGTTCAATCCGGCCGATGCGCCGATTCTCATTCTGGCGCTGACTTCAAAGACGCTGACGCAAGGTCAGATTTACGACGCGGCCAGCAACGTCTTTCAACAACGGCTTTCGCAGATCAGCGGTATCGGGCAGGTCATTATCGGCGGGGCGGCGCTGCCCGCAGTCCGTGTCGAGCTCAATCCGCAGGCGCTTTTCAAATACGGCATTGGCCTTGAAGACGTGCGCGCGGCGCTGGCGTCCGCCAATGCCAATAGCCCGAAGGGTATCATCGACGACGGCGACCAGCGCTATCAAATCTACACCAACGATCAGGCGACCAAGGCGGCGGATTACGCTCCGCTGGTCATCGCCTACCGCAACGGCGCCGCGGTCCAATTGTCGGACGTCGCAGCCGTAAGGGATTCCGTCGAGGACGTGCGCAATCTGGGATTGGCCAATGGTCAGCCGTCGGTGCTGCTCATCCTGTTCAGCCAGCCCGGCGCCAACATCATCGAAACGATCGATAGCGTGAAGGCCGAGTTGCCGCATTTGCAGGCGGCGATGCCGGCCGACGTCACCGCGACCATCGCCATCGACCGCAGCACCACGATCCGCAGTTCGCTGCGCGATACCGAGTTGACGCTGTTGATCGCCATCACATTGGTTACGATCGTCGTGTTCCTTTTCTTGCGCAATTTTCGCGCGGCGATCATTCCCGGTGTCGCGGTGCCGATTTCCATTCTCGGCACTTTCGGCGGAATGTATCTGCTGGGCTACAGCCTGAACATCCTGTCGTTGATGGCTCTCACCATCGCGACCGGCTACGTCGTCGACGACGCGATCGTCGTGCTGGAGAACATTTCGCGCTACCTCGAGGCCGGAATGCCGCGCATGGAGGCGGCGCTGCGCGGGGCGCGGGAGGTCGGATTCACGGTGCTGTCGATCAGCCTGTCCCTGATCGCGGTGTTCACTCCCATCTTGCTGATGGGCGGCATTCTCGGCCGGCTGTTTCGCGAATTCACCGTCACGCTGTCGCTGGCCATCATCATATCGCTGGCGATCTCGCTCACCACGACGCCGATGATGTGCGCGCTGTTGTTGCGACCGCGGGGCGAGGCGCCACGGCGCCGCACTTTGTTTGATCGTATGCATGGCGGCTATGAACGCTCGCTGGGCTGGGCGCTGCGCCACGGCGGGCTCGTGATGCTGATATTGTTCGCCACGGTCTGCCTGAACGTTGTGCTGTTCGCCATCATACCGAAGGGATTCTTTCCGCAGCAGGATACCGGCCGCTTGATCGGCTCGCTGCAAGCCGATCAAAGCGTCTCGTTTCAGGCGATGACGCAAAAGCTGCGGCAGATGATGGATATCGTCCAGCAGGATCCCGCGGTGCAAAACGTGGTGGGCTATACCGGCGTGGGCAGCGGCGGCGGCTTTGGCCAGATCAACACCGGTTCGGTCTTCGTTTCGTTAAAGCCGATCGGGCAACGGCCATCGATCGATCAAGTGATCGCGCGGCTTCGGCCAAAGCTCGCTCAGGTCCCCGGCGGCCGTCTGTTCCTGATTGCCGTCCAGGATATCCGCGCCGGCGCCCGGCAGAGCAACTCGCAATACCAGTACACGCTGCAATCCGACAGCGCCGATGACCTCTTTAGCTGGACGCCAAAGCTTGTCGACGCGCTTGAGCACAGCGCGGTGCTCGCCGACGTGAGCTCCGATCAGCAGCAGAAAGGCTTGGAGTCCGATCTCGTCATCGACCGCGACGCCGCCTCGCGCCTCGGCATTACGCCAGCCCAGATCGACAATACCCTCTACGATGCTTTCGGACAGCGTCAGGTGTCCGTCATCTACAGTGCGATCAATCAGTACCACGTGGTCATGGAAATCGACCGCCGCTACACGCAGTATCCGGCGTCGCTGCGTGACATCTACGTGGCGACGTCCGGCGGCGGCGCCGCGGGGACCGCGACGTCGAACGCCCCGGCAGGAACCGTGACTGCGGCAACCAGTGCCAAAAGCTCCACCGGCTCTGCGGCTTCCGCATCAGCAGGCGCAACGGCCGCGGCAACCGCGAACAACAATTCGGCGCGCAACGCCGCCATCAACGCCCTCGCCACGAGCGGCAAGAGCAACACTTCGTCCGGCGCCGCCGTCAGCACCGCGCTCGAGACGATGATCCCGCTCGCCGCCGTCAGTCATTATCAGCCCGGCACCACCCCGTTATCCGTCAATCACCAGGGATTGTTTGTCGCCTCCACCATATCGTTCAATTTGCAGGGGGGAGCATCGCTCGGCGAAGCGGCGGCCGAAATCAATGAGGCCATCAATCAAATCCACATGCCGGCGTCGATCCATGGCAGTCTTGCCGGCACGGCGCAGGTCTTTGAACAATCCCTCGGCAATGAGCCGATCTTGATTGCTGCCGCGATTGCCGCGGTCTACATCCTGCTCGGCGTGCTCTACGAGAGCTACATCCACCCGATCACGATTCTTTCGACCTTGCCGTCGGCCGGCGTAGGCGCCCTCCTGGCGCTGATGCTGTTCCACACGGAATTCGACATTATCGGGACGATCGGCGTGATCCTGCTCGTCGGCATCGTCAAGAAAAATGCGATCATGATGATCGATTTCGCCATTGAGGCGAAACGATCGCAAAATCTCGGCTCTCGGGATGCGATTTTCCAGGCCTGTCTATTGCGCTTTCGTCCGATCATGATGACCACCATGGCCGCGATCCTCGGCGCGGTGCCGCTTGCCGTCAGCTTCGGCAACGGCGGCGAAATTCGCCGTCCTTTGGGCATCTCGATCATGGGCGGTTTGCTGATCAGTCAATTGCTGACGCTGTACACCACGCCCGTTCTCTATCTCTATATGGACCGGCTCGGCCAGTGGTCTTTGCGCCAACGGCAGCGGCTGCTTCCAGGCCTGTATGGCGCTCGATCGGCAGGATGAGGCAAAAGCGGGACAATGGGTCGCGCGATAGACCCAGGATGTCGCTATGCTTATCCGGACTACGCTCTGATATCCAATCAGCTTTAGAATCCGTGGCGGATGAGCCATCCATCGAGGAAGCGCGCGATCTCGTCGCTGTTCCTCTCGGCCATCATCAAATGGCTGTTGCCGTGAATGCCGACGCTTTCAAGCCGGATCATATCATTCGGCACGCCGGCCTGCTCCAGGTAATGCGAGACGCATTGGACCCGGCCGGTGAGTGGCGATGCCTCGCCAATCACGACGGCGATCGGGATGCCCTTGAGGGTCGGCAATTGATGCACGGGCGCGGCTTGCAGATTGCAGCGCATGACGTCAGGCGAATCCGGCTTGTCTTGGGGAGCGCGGGCGAGTTGCGACGCATCTGTGATCGGCGGATCATAAGTGATCGAGGTCATTGTGATGCCATAGGCCGGTACGGTTGATCCGCTCGCAGGAAAAGTCGGCGTGGCCGCCGGCTCGACGGCGACGATCCCCTTGACGAGATCATGGTGCGCGTCCGCGATTTGCCAACCGAACGCGCCGCCCTGCGAATGGGTCAGCAGGATGGCCGGGCCGATGCGGTCGAGCAGCGCCGCGCCCGCCTGCCGCGTCAAACGTTCGGACATGCCCGTCTTGGTCGGGATGGATTTCACTTCCTCCGACATGAAAGCGTCGAAGACCGGGTCACCCGCTTGACCCTTTCGCGGACTGTCGCTCGGCCATTGCGTATGCAGGTGCGCCTGAGGATATTTGTTGTAAGCCTCGGAAGCAGTGTAGTCCTGCGCCAGCGTTTGGGCGCCGAACACGCTCGAAGCCGGCATCGGTCCGTCAATATCCGGAAAGTACGGCGAGCGTCCGCGCGCCGGCTGATCCACGACATAGACCGAATAACCGGCGCGCACGAAATATTGCGCCCATCCTTCTCGTCCGTCGGGCGTTCCCTCGAATATGGCACCGGTCGAATTGATGCCGTGGATCATCACGATGGGAAAAGGATGGGTGATTTTGGCGGGGATCAGCGCATGGACATACATGGCGCCGTCCATCACCTGGCCCTCGGCGCCGGTGACGTAATGACCCCCCACGTAAAACGAGCTGTCACGGTCCAGCACAAGCGGTGGCAGAGTGTCGGGGCGCGCCGCGGCCGGCAGCACCATCCCGAACAGGATCAGCGGCAAACCGAGCGCCTTGGAACTGCGGATTGTTTCGACAAACTTGCACTTCATGCGGCTGCCCCCCGGTTTCATCTTGATCAAATCCGTCCCCACCGCCTAGTCCGGACGCCGACGGAGGACACGATCCCTTATCGGATGGAAAGCGGTTTGCGGGTGTAGCAGCACGGCGTCAGCCATTGTCGCGGGAGCGGACCAAGCGTTGCGCGCAAACGATGGATTTCGGCACGCGCCGCCGTGATCTCAGGCCCTTTCAAGCCGTCATCCACGTCCGGATTCGCCTCCAGAAGCGCAATCAGGTTCACCCTGTCATAGATTGCATCGCGCCTGCACCAGTCACAAAGATCGCTCGGCTGCCCGGTGTTCCCCGCCCGCACCGGCGAAGCGATGCCGGCGAAAACAATCATCGTGCATAGCGAAACAATACGCCCCATAGCCATGATCGTGCTCCGATGGCGCCGCCTGCCGGTAGCTTCTACGCGGCAAGCTGGACGGGATGATAGCCAAGAAGGTATTCGCAGGGAAACCCATTTCCCCTGGATTCAACGTCAATCGGCGCGATGGCACGTCGAGCCGTCTCCAGCGTGTTATAGTGACCGCCGATTTCACAGTTGCGCGGTCAAACAAGTCGGAGAGCAAACCCATGAACGGCGCCGAAGTCATTGCCGAAATTCTCAAGCGCGAGGGCACCGAATTTCTTTCCTGCTATCCGCGCAACCCGCTGATCGAAGCCAGTGCCGCGCTCGATATTCGTCCGATTCTATGCCGCCAGGAACGCGTCGGCGTCGGCATCGCCGACGGCTACACGCGCATCAAGCGCGGCAAACGCAATGGCGTGTTCGCGGCCCAGGCGGGCCCCGGCATCGAGAACGCCTTTGCCGGCGTCGCGCAGGCTTTCACCGAGAACGTTCCGCTGCTCGTTATTCCGGCCGGACTGCCGCTGGAGCGGCGCTATGTGCACCCGGTGTTCCGCGCCGCCGATGTCTACCGCCCGGTGACCAAATGGTCGGCGCTCGCCCACGCGGTACAGGAGCTGCCGGATCTGATGCGTCGCGCCTATCAAGCGTTGCGCAGCGGCAAGGGCGGCCCGGTCCTGGTCGAAGTGCCGAATGAGGTTTTTGAGGCCGAATACCAGGGCAAGCTCGACTATCAGCCGGTGCCGGCGCAGCGCAGCGCGCCCGATCCGGACGCGATCAAAAAGGCCGTCGCGATGCTGCTCGCGGCCAAGCATCCGCTGCTGTGGGGCGGCCAGGGCGTGCACTATGCCGAGGCCGGCGACCGGCTCGCGGCGCTGGCCGAGCTGGTGCCGGCGCCGGTCGTCGCCACCAATCCCGGCAAGAGCGCCATTGCGGACAGTCATCCGCTGGCGCTCGGCGCCGCCACGCGCTCGCGCTCGAAAATGTTCGCCGACTTCATGAATCGCGCCGATCTCGTGCTCGCCATCGGCTCGAGCCTCACCCGCACGAACTTTGGGCCCGCCGTGCCGCCCGGCAAGACCATTATTCATTCGACCAACGACGCGGGCGACATCAACAAAGAGTATCGCGTTGACCACGCCGTGGTCGGCGACGCGGGTCTGGTGATCGATGCGCTGATCGCCGAAGTGGGCCGCCAAAAACGCGGCAGCGGCGGCAATGCTCTCGCCGTGCTGAAGGAAGATATCGCCGCCAGTAAGAAGGCGTGGCTCGAAGAATGGGGCAAGCATCTTGATTCCGCAGAGATGCCGATCAACCAGTACCGCGTGATCCGCGACCTGATGCGCACCGTCGATCGCGATCATGTCATCATCACCCACGATTCCGGCAGCCCGCGCGAACAGCTGCTGCCGTTCTGGGAGACCACGGTACCCGGCTCCTATATGGGCTGGGGCAAGTCGACCCAGCTCGGCTACGGGCTCGGCATCACCATGGGCGCCAAGCTCGCCGAACCGAAGAAATTGTGCATCAACGTCATGGGCGACGCAGCGATCGGCATGACCGGCATGGACATCGAGACGGCCGCGCGCAATCGCATCGCCATCCTCACGATCGTCTTCAACAATGGCGTCATGGCCGCCGAGCGCGACGTGCTGCCGCTGTCCACCAAAAAATATGGCGCTCTCACCGTCGGCGGCAATTATGCCAAGGTGGCGGAGGGTCTCAACGTCGCTTCGGCGCGGGTCGAAAAACCGGCCGATATCGCGCCGGCAATCAAGGACGCGGTCGCCGTCACCGAGACCGGCGTGCCGTTCCTGCTCGAGTTCGTCGTCAAGGAAGGTTACGACTTCTCGCGCTACGCTTGAAAGCGATCGGAACGATAAAGAAATCCTGGAGGAAAACGATGCCGGACATCAAGATATTCAATCCCGAAGGGCTGGCCCGGCCCGTCTCGCCCTACATGCACGTAGCGCACGCCAAGAGTCAGGACGTGGTTTTCATCGCCGGCCAAGTGCCGACCGACGCCTCCGGCGCTTTGGTCGGCAAGGGTGATTTCGAAGCGCAATGCGCTCAAGTCTTCGCCAACATTCATACCGCATTGCGCTCCGTCGACGCCGACTGGAAAAATGTCGTGCAGTTCACGAGCTATCTGGTTCGGCCGCAGGATGCCGGCGGCTTTCGGGCGTTCCGTAGCAGGGAATTTCCAAAAATGTTTCCCAATGGAGCCTATCCGCCAAATACCTTGCTGATCATCAGCCGTCTGGCGGACGAGTCCTATTGGCTTGAAGTGCAAACCGTGGCGGCGCTCTGAAGTCTTTTCGGCCGGGCGACCGGCGCGGCTTTACGCTCCTTCGGATGCCGTTAGGTCACTTGAAGTGACGTCCGCCAACAGCGTGCGCAGCGTCCTGGCGCGCCTGACACCGAAAGCGCGTTCGAACCGCGCCTGCGCCTGTGTCCAGCCTTTCAATGCGGCACGGAAGCGGGCCAAGCCGGAACGCGTCAGGCGCAACTCCTTGCTGCGGCGGTCGGATTTTCCCGGCACGACGGCGATGAGGCCGTCACGCTGCAACGGCAGAATGTTTCGCCCCAACGTCGTGCGGTCCATCACCAACTCGGCGGCAAGCGCGTTGATCGTCATCGGCCCTTTTCGCTTCAGCCGCGCCAGGATCGAGTACTGGGTCGTGCGCAAGCCGCTGGGCGCGAGGAATTGGTCATAGTATTGCGTGACCTGCCGGGCGGCCTGGCGCAGCGCCAGGCAATTGCATGCCGCGGGGTTGTTGGTGTCGGTCATCGTCGCGATCCTGAACGGCGCCGTGGCCGCTCGATATAGGCGTATATACACCCACATCGTGCGCCGTTCAATGTGCGCCGTTCAATGGATCGCCTTCTCCCTGTCATCGTCCGCGCATGCGGACGATCCAGTACTCACGGAGAATGGTCGTTGCGCTGTGTCTAGAAACGGTAACCCTGTGATTACTGGATTCCCCGCCGTCGCGGGGAATGACGAGACGAGGCCTGAGCGACAAAGCGGCCTTCGGACTTAAACGCGGACATGGCGGTATATCCGGGAAGCGCCAAAAGGCGACATCGTTGCGGCTAATGACTGGGTTCCTTTGGTGAGCAATTACTCCACTAGACCCGCCTTGCGCAGGCCGTCGGTTAGCTTATCGGTATCGGCGGGGTCTCTAAACGGCAGTCGAGCAAAATGATCCGCGTAAGAGTATCGAGGATTGATCTCCTTGAGCTCGCGCCAAATCTGGCGGGCCTCGTCCAGGCGACCCAAATGGCCCAACGCTGAGGCGAGAAAGGCGCGCGACAAATCCGTGGTCGGATTGATCGTGATGCGATCCTTGAAGCAAGTCGCCGCGGTCTCATATTCGCCGGCCACGAAATAAGCGGTGCCGAGGAAATGCACGTATTGACCATGTAGGAGGCCCGGGTCGAGCCGCATCGCCCGTTCGATGTAGGGGATCGCCTTGGTCGGCTCTCCCGTATAAATGTGCACATTTCCCCTTGTTAGGAGCGCGAGTGCGTAGTTGGGGTTGAGCGCCAGGGCCTTTTCGGACTCATGGGCCCATCGCTCATAATCTTTCTTCCAGGTGGCGACCACGGCGGCGACGTAATGGGCGAAAGCATCCTTGTCATCCTTGGCGATCGCCTCGTCGACCAAGCGTTGAGCCTGATCGAGTGACTTCTCCGGCGCATCGCTCCAATGGTTCTGATAATCGAATGAGTAGCCCATGCCCAGGCCCGCGTAGGCGCTGGCATAGTTAGGGTCGAGTTCTATAGCGTGCCGGAAACAGGACATAAATTGCTCGAAAATATCGCGATCTCTCTTGGACCCGAACATCAGCTCACGACCCTTCAGGAAGAAGTCATGGGCGCTCACATTCTTGGTACCGCTATCGGTGATCAGCGCTTTCTCGGCCGCGCTTAATTTGATCTTGAGCGCAGCAATGATCTCATGCGTCAGTTCGTCCTGCACGGCGAAGATGTCGGTAAGGTCTCGATCGAAACGCTCGGCCCAGACGTGCGCGCCGCTTCCAGCGTCGATGAGCTGGCCGGTAACGCGGACCCGGTTGCCGGCCTTGCGCACACTGCCCTCCAGCACATAGCGCACGCCTAGTTCGCGGCCGACCTGCTTCAGGTCGACCGGCTTGCCCTTGTAGCTAAAGCTTGAGTTGCGCGCAATCACGCGCAGCTCCGACAGCTTTGAGAGGTCGGTGATGATATCCTCGGTGATACCGTCGGAGAAATACTCCTGCTCGGGGTCTCCACTCATATTGTTGAAGGCGAGGACAGCGATGGAAGGCTTGTCAGACTGCGCGGGCATTGGCCGCGGCACATCGGATGCGGTCGCGGCCTTCGGCGCAAGATCGAGCCGATAGACGCGCACGGGCCGCGCGATGTTCTTCAAGCTCTGCTCCCCAGCGTCGACGAAGTTGGCCGCCACCTTGCCTTGCACCTGCCGCCAAGCGTCCTCAGAAATCGAAATGCCGCCAGGTTCAGCAATTCCCTCGATCCGTGCCGCGATATTGACACCGTCGCCAAGGATGTCCTCGCCCTCGATGATGATGTCGCCGACGTTGATGCCGATCCGGAATTGGATCAGATTGGCCTCTGAGCCACCAGCATCGTGCTCCCGAAGCTGTCTCTGAATTTCGATGGCGCAGGTGACGGCGTCCACGGCGCTGGCGAACTCCACCAGCGCGCCATCGCCCATGAGCTTGACGATCCGTCCTGCATGGGCGGCAATCGTCGGATCAATAAGCTCGCGCCTCAGGGCATTCAGACGGGAAAGAGTCCCGGCCTCGTCCAGACCCATGAGGCGCGAGTAACCGACTACGTCGGCCGACAGAATTGCTGCGAGCCTCCTTTGGAGGCGTTCTTCGGTCATGCTGACGTGCTCCGGGAAGGTCCGACCGATATGAGTTTATGGCTCACTCGGCAGAGTGTCTATCGCGGTGCCAATGACCGCTTTGGGCATTCACATCATTTCGAGCGTGCGCAAGCGACTTCCGCTTATCACCCATTTGCGGACATATCGCTGC
>Ga0074044_10001570_pt1 | contig 20551 bp, 22 predicted proteins | sample BogForMeECP23OM1_FD_94443 | JGI IMG/M metagenome (GOLD analysis project Ga0074044, IMG submission 94443) | Bog forest soil microbial communities from Calvert Island, British Columbia, Canada - Bog Forest MetaG ECP23OM1 | ecosystem: Environmental > Terrestrial > Soil > Wetlands ...
AACCACCGCGCTCGGCGACCGCCGCTTCGTTTCCGTGATCCAGTTCGAGCGCCGGCGGTTCCTCATCGGCTCTAGTCCCTCTTCGATCACCCTGCTTTCACGACTGCCGGACGCAGGCGGCAGCGGCGAAGAAGAAGGCGGGACCGGTAATGCAGAAAAAAGTAAAAGTGAAAGTGAAAGTGAAGAGAGAAGTGGAGAGAAGAATTGATACCAGGATTGCCGCCCTCATTTTTACGTCGCTCCTGCGGCCTGGTTCCGGTGCTGTTGTGGTCCGCCTCACTCTGGGCACGCCCGCACCCTGCCCCCGGCGGCTCCTTGCCTGGACTCTCTTTGCCAGGCCTGCTCCCCGGGGCCGCGCCCGGCAGTTCCGCCCCCTGGAACATCGTCCTGCTGCTCACTCTCCTCACCCTGATTCCCGCCATCGTGCTGTGCATGACGCCATTCGTGCGCCTGCTCATCGTTTTTCATTTTCTCCGCCAGGCGCTTGGCACCCAGACCACGCCCAGCAATCAGACTCTCATCGGACTCTCCCTCATCCTTACCTTTTTCCTCATGCAGCCCGTCGGCGCCGCCATTTATGACGACGCCATCGTTCCCCTCGACGCCGGACATATAACGATGATGGCCGCGCTCGATCACGCCATCATTCCCATGCGCCGCTTCATGCTCAAGTACTCCCGCGAAAAAGATCTCGCGCTCTTCGTCGAACTGGCGCATGAACCGCGTCCCGCCCGCCCCGAGGATCTGGGCATGCGCATCGTGGCGCCCGCCTATCTGCTCAGCGAGTTGCAGGCTGGCTTTCGCATCGGCGCCGCCCTGTTTTTCCCTTTTCTTGTCATCGATATGGTCACCGCCGCCGTTACCACCTCGATTGGCATGATGCAATTGCCTCCGGTCATTATCTCCACCCCGCTCAAGATCATTTTGTTCGTCGTGGTTGACGGATGGAATCTGCTCATCGGTTCCCTCATGCGGAGTTTTTCGTGAGCCTGATCGTGAACCCGAACCTGAACCCGAACCTGAAAACGAAAGGCGCTTATGGAAACCGAACAGGTCGTCGCCCTCTTCCGCCATACCCTGCAGATGGCTCTGCTGATTGGCGCACCGCTGCTCCTGATCGCGGTTCTGGTCAGCCTGCTCGTCAATGTGGCGCAGGTGCTTACCTCCTTGCAGGATCAAACTCTTTCCCACGTTCCGCGCATGGCCGCTATGGCGGCGGCCATTCTTCTCTTTTTTCCCTGGATGTTGCGCAAGCTGATGTTTTTTACCCTCGGCCTGTGGTCCGATTTTCGCCCCTTCGTACATTGAAAAGTCCGTCCGCTGAGAGATGTGGACGAGCGCGAGGTTGCGGAGGGCTCGAGGTCGCATTTGATTTTGTGTGCCGCAGCGCTTCAGCGCTGCGGTAGCTGCATCGTTCAGACTGCGGCTTTAGCCGCTGAGTATTGCCGTGTTAGCAACTTTCCGCTGAGGTGATCGTGCTCCAGATGCCCATATCGGCGCCTTTTGCGACTGACATCGAGCGCACGCTCGCTGCCTGGATGATTGCCGGTTCCCGCGTCACCGGCGTGCTCGTAGTCGCGCCTTTCCTCGGCAGCGCCGCCGTTCCCCCTCGGATCAAGCTTGGCCTCGCCTTCCTGCTCACCTCATTCATGGTGCCCTTCGTTCCCACCCTTCCGTCCGTACTGCGCACTCCAGCCCTGGCCGTGCTTTTACTCGGCGAGTTCGCGATCGGCTTCCTGCTCGGGCTGACTCTGCAACTCATCTTCGAAGCTGGACAGGTTGCCGGTCAGATCTGCGGCGTGCAGATGGGATTTTCGCTGGCCAGCCTCATTAATCCCGACAACAGCCAGGCCGACTCCGCCGTCCTTTCCACTTTCTACGAACTGATCGTGCTGCTGCTCTTCATTCAGCTGGGCGTGCCGCACTGGTTGCTGCGCGGACTGGCCCGCAGCTTCGCCTATCTGCCGCCCGGCCATTTCTCGCTCACTTGGCCGGCGGTCCATGCCCTTTTCGAATTCGCTGCCGGCATGTTTGTCGCCGGTTTGCAGATTGCCGCGCCGGTTTTGGTGGCGAGCTTGTTCACCGATGTCGCCCTCGGTTTTATTGGCAAAGCCTCGCCGCAGTTGCCCGTCCTGTTTGTCGGAATCTCGATCAAGAACCTGCTCGGCCTGGCGGTGCTCTCGGGCGCGGTGGCCTTCTGGCCGCGCTTCTTCGACGCCCGCTTCGGCCGCGCCCTGGATGCTTCAGAAAGGATTCTGCGCCTGGCGCACTGATTTCGCTCGCCCAAGAAATGGAAGGTCGGTTCACCGGCCACTGACCACTGACCACCGACCACTGACTTATGCCCGAATCCAACCAGACCGAACAGGCAACCCCGCGCCGGCGCGAGAAAGCCCGCGAAAAAGGCCAGGTGGCCCGCAGCCGCGATCTCATCGGCGCCGCCTCCGGCATGGCTGCGGTCTTCATTCTGGCCGCGCTGATGTCAAGTTTTCCCCTTGCCTGGCGCGCCTTCTTCCATGACTGCCTGGAGGGCGGCGTCTCCGGCAATCTCCGCATGAACTCGCCCGTTCCATTCCTCACCCACTCCGGACTTTTCCTTGCTACCGGCGCTGCCCTTGCCTTGGGATGGACCGTTGCGCTCGCCTCCGCCCTCGCTCAGGGAGGTCTGGTCTTCGCTCCCACCTCGCTCTTGCCCACCGGCTCGCGCATCAGCCCCGCCGCCAAGTTGAAGCAACTCTTCTCCATCACCGCGCTCCGCGGACTGGTCAAATCCCTGCTTCCCGCCATCGCCGTCACTTACGTCGCTGTCGGCTGCCTGCGCCGCGATTGGCCTCTACTGGTGGCGCTGTCCGCGCGTTCGAACCGCGGCATGCTCGGCTATGCCGCCGGCCTGCTTTTTGAAGTTGCCTGGAAATCCGCGCTCGTTCTCATTATTTGGGCGGTGATCGACTACCTGTTCGAGCGCCAACATCTTTCGAGCGAACTGAAAATGAGCCGCCAGGAAATGAAAGACGAATACAAGGAAACCGAAGGCAATCCCGTCATCAAGGGTCGCATCCGCCGTCTGCAGCGCCAGATGCGCCGCCGCCGCCAGCTCGACGACACCAAGCGCGCCGCCGTCGTCATCACCAACCCCACCGAATACGCCATCGCCCTCGAGTACCGCCCCGAGATGTCCGCGCCTGTCGTTGTCGCCAAAGGACGCAACCTGTTCGCCGCCCAGATCCGGGAAATCGCCCGCTGGCAGAACATTCCGATGGTCGAGAATCCACCGCTCGCGCACGTCCTCTACCGCACCGTTGAAGTCGGACAAAGCGTTCCCGCCAGTCTCTATGCGGTCATTGCCGAAATCCTGGCTGCTGTGTATCGCGCCCAGGCCCGCGCCCTCGCCGCTACAGCAGCCGCCGCTGCCACAGCCACAGAAAGAGGACGCCGCTAATGCCCACCGCCGCCGCCGTCAGTCCCGGACCTTTGACCCGCAACCAATTCATCGAGTGGATCGTCCCCATCGCCGCCGTCAGCCTGGTCTTTGTCATGCTCGTGCCGTTGCCGGCCATGGTGCTTGATCTTCTCCTGGCCACGAGCTTTGCCGCTTCCGTGCTGGTTCTGCTCTCGGCCCTGCAGATCCTGCGCCCGGCGCAGTTTTCCGTCTTTCCCAGCCTGCTGCTCCTGATGACCCTGTTTCGCCTGTCGCTGAACCTTGCTTCCAGCCGCCGCATTCTTCTCCACGGCAACGAAGGCGCGGGCGCCGCCGGGCGCGTCATCGAAGCCTTTGGGCAATTCGTTGTGGGCGGTAACTACGTTGTCGGATTCGTGCTCTTCATCGCCCTCATCGCCATCCAGTACATCGTCGTCAGCCACGGCGCCGTGCGCACCGCCGAAGTCACCGCCCGCTTCACTCTCGACGCGTTGCCGGGGAAGCAGATGGCCATCGACGCCGACCTCAATGCCGGCCTTATCGACGAGCATCAAGCGCGCGCCCGCCGCGAACAGACTGCCCGTGAAGCCGAATTCTACGGCGCCATGGACGGTGCCGCCCGTTTCAACCAGCGCGACTCCATCGCCACCATCCTCATTACCGGCATCAACATCCTGGCCGGCTTTCTCATCGGCGTCTTTCAGCTCGACATTCCCTTTCGCGAAGCGCTCAAAACCTACACCGTGCTCACCGTCGGCGACGGCCTGGTCACCATGATTCCCTCGCTTCTGGTCTCCATGGCTGGAGGCATGATTGTCACCCGCGCTTCTTCGAGCGCCACGCTCTCCGTCGATCTCGGCACTCAGTTGCTCTCCCGCCGCCGCTCGCTGCAGATCGCGGCCGGTGTCATGGTCGCGCTCGCTTGCATCCCCGGACTGCCGAAATTTTCCTTCCTCGCCATTGCCGCCGTCGTCGGCCTGCTCGCGGCGCGGTTGCCCAAGCCCGTCATCGGCAAAGATGGCAAGCCCGTCGAAGTTGCCGATCCCGGAGCTCTGCCGGTCGCCGGCGAAAAGGATAAGAAAGCCGCTAAGTCCGAATCCATCGAAGACTTGCTCAAACTCGACGAGCTTTCACTCGAAGTTGGATACGCGCTCGTTAACCTGGTCGATGTGCAGCAAGGCGGACAGCTTCTCGCCCGCGTCAAAGCGCTGCGCAGCTCGCTCGCCGTACAACTTGGTTTCATCGTTCCGCCGGTTCACATTACCGACAACGTCCGCCTCAAGCCGCGCGAGTATGTCATCTCCCTGCGCGGCGTCGAAATCGCGCGCTGGGAAATGCTCGAAGATAAAGTCCTCGCCATCAGCTCCGAACTCACGCCCCCGCCGCTGGCCGGAACCCCTACCCGTGAACCCGCCTTCGGTGTCGCCGCCCTTTGGATTGTCCGCGCCCTTGAGCCTCAGGCCCTTACCTCGGGCTATGCCGTCGTCGATCAGACCTCGGTTCTATCTACTCACCTCGCGGAACTCATCCGCCAGCATGCTTACGAATTACTCACTCGCCATGAGACCAAGCGCCTGCTCGATCGGCTGGCGGAAAGCCATCCCAAGCTGGTCGAAGAACTGGTTCCGAAAATCCTGAGCCTCGGCGAAGTACAAAAAGTCTTGCAGCAGCTGCTGCGCGAACAGGTTTCCATTCGCGATCTCTCCACCATCCTCGAGACCCTGCTCGACGCTGCCGCCGTCAACAAACATCCCGTGCTGCTGGTCGAGGCTGCCCGCCAGTCGCTCGCGCGCGCTCTGGTCCGACCGCTGCTTTCCGACGACGGTGGCCTGCGCGTGCTCACCCTCGATCACGCGCTCGAAGAGGAACTGGGACGCGCTTTCAATCCGCAAGCGCCGCCCGCCACCAACACCGGATTACAGCCCTCATTCGTGCGCCGCATTCTTGATGGCTTGCGTCAGTTGGCGGGCGACCAGGTCGCGCAGACCGCGCCCATCGTGCTCTGCGGCACGCCCGCGCGCTTTCATCTGCGCCGCTTGCTCGAACCCTTTCTCCCAAAGGTAGTCGTGCTTTCGCCTCTGGAAATTCCTCCCATGGTTTCGGTCCAGTCGCTGGGAACGGTGCGCTGAAACTGTCCGCGAAAAGGTGGATAGCCAGACGTGCCGGTCGTTGGTCGTTAGTCGTTAGTCATTCGGCGCACGGGATGCAAACCAGGAGTTAGCGACCAACGACCATCGACCAACGAGTAACGACCTTTTGACGAAAGCAGGCCCCTGCATGACCAAACAAGCCGCCGAAGCCTATCAAAGCGTCCAGAATGACGCCGAACGCGAGCGCATTCTCATGGATCAGCTTCCCCAGGTCCGCTACATCGCCCGGCGCATTCACGAGCGCCTGCCCCGCCACGTGCCCTTCGAAGACCTGGTTCATGCCGGAGTCGTCGGGTTGATCGACGCTCTCAATAAGTTCGACCTGTCCAAGCATGTGCAGTTCAGTTCTTACGCCAAGTTCCGTATCCGCGGCGCCATGCTCGACAGTCTGCGGGAACTCGACTGGAGCCCGCGCGAATTACGGCGCAAAGGCCGCCTCGTCGATTCCGTATACAGCCAGCTTTCGGGCAAGCTCGGACGTGCGCCCAGCGAAAACGAAATCGCTCACGAAATGGGTATTGACCTGCGCGCACTGCAGTCGCTGCTCGCCGAACTCGACGGCCTCGAACTGGGCAGCCTGCGCGTCGAGTATGCCGGAGACCGCAAAGAAGAAGATCTCACCGACTACATTCCGTCCAAGCCGGAAGAAACGCCTTTCTTCCAATGCCTCCGCTCGGAGATGAAACATCTGCTGGCCGAGGCTATTTCCGAGTTGCCCCAAAAAGAACAGCGGGTTTTGGCCCTTTACTACTATGAGGAACTCACCATGAAGGAAGTCGGAGCCGCGCTCGGTATCGGCGAATCACGCGTTTCCCAGATCCATTCTCTGGCCATGGTTCGATTGCGCGCCCGGCTCAATTTCCTGTCCACGCCAGGCACTCCCCCCGCCGCCCGCGCCAAAGCCGCCGGCAGCCCCTAGAGCGTTCCAGCCGCGACCCGCTCGCCACGTCTGAGGCCAGCAAGCCTCGAAACCACCACAATGTTTCCCCCCGGTTTGAAAGTCCCTAGTTTGAAAGTCTGAGACGCAGAGGCGCCATGGAAAAAGTTCTCAACCAGCAGGAAATTGACGACATGGTACGAAAGGCGCGCACGGGCAATGCCTCCGCCGCTGCCTCCGGTCCAGTCGTCCTACCCTGGGACATCCGTCAGGCGGGACAGATCGGAAGCGAGCAGCTGCGCGCCATCAACCAGCTCCACGAAAACTTTGCCCGCAGCCTCACCACCGCCATCGGCGGCTACCTGCGCATCGTTTTCGACTGCAGCCTGGTATCCGCCGAGCATCTCACCTACCGCGAATTCCTGGAACTCCTTCCCGAACAAACCTACCTCGCTTCCTGCGAACTCGCCCCGGTCGGCGCCACCGCCATGCTCCAGCTCGATTTCACTATTGCCTTTCCCATTATCGAAGTCATGCTTGGCGGGGAAGGTAATCCCGGCGAAATTAAGCGCGACATCACCGAAATAGAAGAACAGGTTCTCGAAGGCATTGTCCGCATCATGTTGCGCGAGTTGCAATCCAGCTGGAACGCGATCGCGCTCGAATTCAATTTCGGCGCCCGCCAGCAATTCCTCCAGGCCCCACGCCTCATGCCCCCCGAAGAAAAAAATCTTTGCCTCAGCTTCGAAATCAAAATGTCGGAGACCCGCGGCACCCTCAACCTCGCCATCCCCGCCGTCGTATCGAATGCCCTGCTCAGAAAAATTTCCGCCGACTTCAGCTACCAGCGGCGTCGCAGTCCCGTCGAAGCCCGCCTCCAGATTCAGAAGAAGCTGCTCAAATGTTCTTTCCCCCTCGAACTCTCCATGCCGGGATTGCAAGTTCCCCTGGAAAGCCTCACCGCTCTCACTCCCGGCCAGGTGCTTCCCTTTCCGAAGAATGCCTCCGCCCCCGCCGTCCTGCTCGTCGATGGAGTTCGACTCTGCTCCGCTGCCCCGGTTCGCGTCGGCTCTCATCGCGCGGCCCGTGTCCTCTCCTTCGAAGCTGCACCTCCCATCGCCGAGGAGCCATGACTCTTGAAGTATGAGCTGCGAATTATGAGCTGCGAATTATGACCGACACTCCCGAAGCCCCCGACAAGAACGCGCCCACCGATGCGCATTCCGAACCGCCTCCCGAGCTGCATCCCGAACTGCGCCCGGAACTCCGCAATTGGTGCGTGGCCTGGAAGTCCTGTCTCGAAAACGTGCTCTCCCAGGTTTCCGGAAAAACTTCCGCCACCTTCGAAATCTCCGCCCAACCTCTGGCCCCTGCCGATTCCGATGTCTGGTACACGGTTGTCGCCGGAGGCGCCGTGCACGGCGAGATGGCCTTACGCCTGCCGGCCGCAACCGGTACTCGCCTCGCCCGTACCTTTCTCGGCGAAACCGAGCCCGCGCCCGCGCCCGCGCCCGCCGCCGAAACTGCCGACAGCGACGCGATCTCTGCCGACAACAAGGAAGCCCTGGAAGAGCTTCTGCGCCAAATCGCTGGACTCGCCTCCACCGCTCTGGCCGCAACCGTTGGCGGCGAAGTTCAGCTCGTTCTCTCCGCCGCCTCCGCCGCTCCTACCTGGTCGTCCGACGCCATCGCTTGCCTTCATGCCGACGACGAAGCGGGCCTCTCCACCACCATCGAAATTCGCATCAGCCCCGCGCTGGTCGCTGCCCTCTTGCCCGCGCTCTCATCCTCATCCTCGCAGGCGGTATCGCAAACCGCGCCCAACGCGCCGCCTTCATCGTCGACTGAGCCGTCGACCGAGCCGCCGCCCAACTCCAGTTACCGCCGCCTCATGGATGTCGGCCTCGACGTCAAACTTCGCTTCGGAACCCGCCGCATGCTGTTGCGCGACGTTCTCGCGCTTAGTGCTGGAGTCGTGGTTGAACTCGACAACAGCCTGCATTCGCCCGTCGACCTGCTGCTCGACGGACGCCTCATCGCCCAGGGTGAAGTCGTCGTCGTCGACGGCAAATACGGATTGCGAGTCACCAACGTCATCGAGTCGGCGCCGGCCGCCGTATCTCCCGGTTGAGGTCCGCTTTGCGAAAGGTTTCTTAGCTCAAAGCCGCTGTGCGTCGTTTGCTGTTCGCTGCTCACAACAGAAGTCGTCTTTGCGAATAGCGAACGACGAACAGCGCCAAAAGCTAAAAGCATTATGGAGAAATGCCCCTATGACAAACCCGCTAACTCGTTCTCTCAACTGGATCAGGCGTCGTAACCTCGAATCCGCTCCGCCTCCGTGCGCCTCCGTCTCCTGCTCGCCTCCATCCCTCTGGCATCGCCTGCGACACCGCTCCAGTGGAACCTTGCTGCAGGGCGTCTTCTATTGCCGGCCGCAATGTCTGGAGACTGCGCTCATCGGCCAACTCTCGCGATTGCGCGCCACGGCTCCATCGCCGCCTCCACCCAATCGCATTCCGCTCGGGCTCCTCATGGTCGCGCGCGGCAAGCTCACCTATGTTGAAGTCCGCGCCGCTCTCGAAGCCCAGCGCCGCGCCCGCTACGGAAAGATCGGAGAGTGGATCGAGAAACTAGGCTTTGCCACCGAGCAGGAAGTCACCAACGCTCTCGCGCTGCAATGGGGATGTCCCGTCGCTTCTTCCTTCGATCCCTCGACCATCCAGTCTCCGGGCAGCATTCCGCTTCCCATCCTCGAAGCCTTTCAGATGCTGCCGCTCAACTACGTTGGCGCGACCAACACTCTCTACCTCGCCTTCGGAGAACGTGTCGACCACGCCGCGCTCTACGCCATCGAAAAGATTCTCGATTGCCGCACTCAGCCTTGCGTTGCCGGACGAAAGAGCGTCGCCCGCAAGCTCGAAGCCTTGCGCCAACTCGCTCGTCCGAGCGACGTGGAATTCGGCCCCATGAGCGATCTCTCCGAAATGGCCCGCATCGCCGCCAGCTACACTGCACGCCTCACTCCCGAACAAGTCCGCCTCAGCCGCATTGGACGCTTCATCTGGCTTCGCCTCGATGTTGGTCAGGATGTACGCTCCGAAGCCCGAATTCTCCGCACTCGCATGCGACCGATTACAACCAACCTGGTGTTTCGTCTGCAAAGCGATTCCACCTCGCGCGAACCCTGCGACTCATCCGTTTCGCGATCTCGCGGCGACTTTGCCCCCTCCTGGCAGCGGTCTCTTGGAGTCAAAGACTTAGGAGGAAAATTTTGAGTGGGATTACGCCGTGTGTTCCCGCGTGGTCCTACAATTGATCGATAGTTGCGTTGGCTGACGCCGATTACCGCTGCCTCCTTAAGCCGCTCCACGAGACCAGAAAGATCGTACTTGCGGATTTTGCGCTTTTCTTTGTTCCCCTCTGCCGGAAGGCGTTCCAGCCAACCCTCTTTCTGCATCCGAAGGATCCTCCGTTCCACGGTCCTTCGGCTCACGCCCATTCTCGCGGCTATCAGAGTTGGTGGCGGATAGGGCAGGCGGTCTTCCGTCCACCAGTGCAGATTCAAGTTGAGTAGAATCACGACATCAACCGCGTCCAAATTCAGTCGGCTTTGTGCTCGAAGCAGCACGTTCGGCACGACTTGGAATCCGGCGTTTAGGGCGCTTCCCCACTTGCGCGTAATGGAGTTCGCCTCAGGCAGCCCACCTCGCTCCCGCGCTCCGCTCCCATTCATTGGATTAGTTTCTGCTGGCACGATGACAGTGTCGCAGAAATCCAGAGCAGGTGCGCATATAAGTACTAATAAAGCGACGCTGGCGTCGCACTTTATTTTTGAACATAGCAAATCCGAACGCTCGCCAGCGGAAGCTCATCCAATGAATGGGAGCAGAGCGCGGCAGTTTATCCCCCAATGTGGTGTGGAACTTTGAGGCGTCCCTGCGGAACGGGGTGGAGTAGGGGTCCTTCGACTCCGCGGAAACTTCACTTCGTGAAGTTTCTGCTGCGCTCAGGATGACAAAATTGAACGGAATCAGGCGCGAACGACGAACGACCAACGCCCGCCTTTTCCTACAGCGTTCGCTTAAACAGCGGCACGGCTGCCGCCAGAGTCACTGCGGCAAAGATGGAGAGGTAAATCATGTCCGGAACAATCGCGCTCAGGCCGGTTTCTTTCAGCAGCAGCGACTTGAATCCGTGCACGGCGTAGGTAAACGGATCGACCCTGGCAATCGCCCGCAGCCACGGCGGAAACGCTTGTACGGGATAGATCGATCCGCTGGGAAAGAACAGCAGCGTATTCAGAATGCCAAACATCGCGCGCGGCACCAGCGGGTCTTCCACCCGCGCCATCAGCAGAAACATCATGGAATTGAATGCCAGCGAGGTCAGCACGATCATGATCAACAAGCCCAGTATCGACCCCGCATGAAATATCGTACTCACTCCCGCTATCAGCGATCCGATCACTGTAATCACTATGCCGGTCATCACCGCCTTGATCGCGCCCGCTCCGTTCAGGCCCAGCACCAGCTCGGTCTTGGTGATCGGAGTCACCAGATATCCCTCATGCACTCCGCGCGCCTTATCGTCGATATAAAGCATTCCGCCGCCGATCATCACCGAAACGAACATCGCCAGCGAAATCGAGCCTGGCAGCAGAAACTTCATGTATTCGATATAGGGATAGAGTTCGACGACCTCGAGCGCCGTCTGCTGCAACAAGCGCGGCGACACGTCGGGCTGGTTCAAGGCATCGGTCAGGCTGGTCATTTCGTCTTCGAGCGTAGAACTCATGAAGTTGTCGCTGTTATCGACAATCAGCGCAATGCGCGGATGATTCTTTTCGTAGACCATCTTCGAATACTGCGGCGGAATAATTACCGCGCCCTGAATCTTGCCGTCGCGCACCGCCTCGCGCGCGTCCACTTCGTTGTCATAGGGGATCGCAATAAATGTCCGCATGTTGGCGCGCACGGCGTCGAAGGCTTCGCGAATCCGGACCGCCTGCGTCCCATGATCCTCGTCCACGATGCCCATCTTCGCGTCGCGGATTTTCCCGCCAAACGCGTTGCCCAGTACGATCAACTGCACCAGCGGCATCACCATCGAGACCATCATGAGCGTCGGCGAGCGGAAGAACTTCCGCATCTCGCGCTCGATAATCGCCATCATCCGGTTCATGGCCGCAACCCCGGACTCATCGGCATCTGGTACGCGTAGGCTTTCACCAGTTCATCGCGCAATTGCCGTCCTGTGTAGTGGACAAACACATCGTCCAAAGTAGTGTTCTGCACCGTCAGCGTTTTCAGCGCCACCTTTGCCACCACCGCCATCTCCACCAGGTCCGTAGTCGTGCCCGATCCATTCGATGTCAGCACCCGGAACATCCCCGAGCTCTCATTCTGCACCGAGGTCACGCCCGGCAATGCGCGCAGCCTTTCTTCCCAATCCGTCGGAGGGCGCTCGAATTGCGCCTCAATCACGGTCGATCCAGGAACGCTGGCCTTCAACGCCTCGGGAGTATCCAGCGCCACCAGCTTGCCGTGATCGACGATTGCAATGCGGTTGCAGAGGCGATCCGCTTCGTCCATATAGTGCGTGGTGATCAGGATGGTCAGCTTGCGCTTCGCCTTGATGTTCGTCAGCATCTCCCACACCGCGACGCGTGACACGGGATCGAGCCCCGTGGTCGGCTCGTCCAGAAAAAAAATCTTTGGACTATGCACCAGCCCGCGCGCAATCTCCAGTCGCCGCCGCATCCCGCCTGACAGGGTTTTCGTCTGCGCGTCGCGCCACTTCGTCAGGTCGACCGTCTCCAGTAACTCGTCGATCGACTCCTTGCGCCGCTTCGCCGGAACGTCATACAGCTTGGCGTAGATATTCAAATTCTCTTCCACCGTCAAATCCAGATCGCTGGTCAGCGCCTGCGGAATCACGCCAATCGCCTGCCGCACTGCCGCAGGATCGCGCGCCACATCATGCCCTGCGACTCGAGCCGACCCCGCCGTGATCGGAATCAGCGTCGTCATCATGCGGATCAACGTGGATTTCCCCGCTCCATTCGGCCCCAGCAACCCGAAGATTTCCGCTTCCTTAACCGCAAACGAAATGTCGTCCACCGCCACGAATGCTTCATAGCGCTTGACGATATGTTCCACCTCAATCGCGTTAGGAGCATCCGCCGCAACCGCGCCGCGCAAGCTAAGTTCCGACGCCGCAACGCTCGTGCCGTTCGTAGTGCTATGGTTCGTGTTGTCCACTCTGCTCCCCAATCCCCCACCGCTCACGTAAGGACGGCTCACGTGGGGACGGACGCCCTCGTCCGTCCTGTCGAGCGAAGCTCGGCGATGTTCTACTGCTTCCCAGCGGCTTCTGCGCTGCTCGATTCCATCCCCTTGAGTTGTTCGGGACTCACCAGCACTTCCGCAGTCATTCCCGGCACATAAGCCCCCTTGGGATTATCCAGACGCACTTTCAAAGCGATCGTCCGAATATCCCGCTTGCGCCGTCCCACATCGCGCTGCGTGGCGAAATCCGCTTCCGCCGCCTTATAAAAAACTTTTCCCGGAATCACCGTCCCTCCGGGCAGGCGCACGCGCAACGTATCCCCCAATCCAATATGATCGGTGTCTGTCTCTGGAAGCGCCGCGAACACCCACGTATCGCTGAAATCCACCACCGTAACAATCGCCTGCCCCGCGTTCACCACTTCGCCTTCACGCGCCGCCCGCACCAGGACCGTCCCTGTCACCGGCGCATAAATCTTGGTGTAGCCCAGGCGCACTTCGGCTTCTTTCATCTGCGCCATGGCGTTCTCCATCTGCGCTCGCGTCGATTCCACCGTGCTCTGCGCGGCCGTTGCCTGATTCGTGCGCGCCACCGCCGAATCGAAATCCGCCTGCGCCGCGGTGACCTGCTGCTGCAGCGACTGGACGCTGGCCTGCTGTGCTTTCAGGTTCATTTCCGCCTGCACCCGGTCCTGATCCGAAGCCACTCCCGCCTGCGCCAGTCCAATGGTCCGACGACTGTCGCTCTCCACTCGCGTCAACATCGCTTCCGCTTGCGCCAGTTGCGCCCGCGCCGACTGCAGCTTCGCCTGCGCATTCGATACGTCGCTCGACGTCGATCCCTTCGTCGACTTAAACGTGTACTCGTTCGCGCCCACCTGCGACCGCATACTCGAAATCGTTGCCGCGGCGGCGCGCTCTTCCGCTTCCAGTTCCGACGGATCGAGCAACGCTATCAAATCCCCCTGCTTTACCTGCGTTCCTTCCTCCACCAGCAGCTTCAGAATCCGTCCCTGAATCTGCGGACTCACCACGATCTGGTTCGCATCCACCGTCCCCACCAGCACCAGGTCGTTCCCCCGCGGCGTAGAAAGAAAGTAATACACCGAGGCAATCACCAGGATGACCCCCAGCATGATCAGGAATTTATTGCGAGCGTTCATTGCAAAATCTCCTAGCATGCCGCACTCTGCGGCAGGCTTTTAGCTTTTAGCTCTTAGCTCTTAGCTTTTAGCTAGTGGCCCAGTTTCCCGGGTTGGGGATGCAAGAGCTAAGAGACTCAAACAAACAGCGCGGCCGAAATAAATTCCAGCACAAACGCGCGCCGCTCCCGAATGCGCTTCGTCGACAGCGGATCAACTTTCATCAACGTCTTCATCAGCGGCGCCGCGGTGAAATAGAACACAATCACTGCCGCTACCGAAGGCAGAAAGTCCATGGGATTCACCGCCCGAAACTCGCCCGCTCGAATCCCCTCCCGCAACACTCCAGCCAGCTTCTCAAAGATGGGACGAAAATATTCCCGGGCAATCCGCTGCATTCGCGCCGTGCCTGCGCCCGATCGCTGCCACTCTCCCTGCACCACGCGCGGAAACCGCGGGTTGGCCGCGATGTAATCGAAGTACGCGCCTAGATATTCGAGGATCTTCCGGCGCGGTGGCAGTTTGCTATCAAGCACCGGCATGACCCGCGCCCGCAGTCCGCTGAACACGTGGTCGAGCACCGCTTCGTACAGCGCATCTTTATCCTTGAAGTAGTAATACAGCAGCGCCTTGTTGACGTGCGCTGCCCGCGCGATCGCATCCGTCCGAGCTCCCGCAATTCCATGCTCGGCAAATTCCGCTACCGCCGCGCGCAAGATCGAGGCCCGGCTCTCCTCGGGCCGTCCCCGAGTTCCCAGACGGGGCACGGGCAGGTGGGGGCGCACGACTCGACCGCTTTGGATTGTCTTCGCCTGCATATAATTAACTAGTTAGTTAGATTGTAACACAGCAAGGTCACGCAGGGGTGGGACAGGTAGTGATGCAGTTTGAAAACTGCCGTCCCGCAGCGGCTAAAGCCGCACTCAAAACAATGGGCTTAGCGCAGCGCTGAAGCGCTGCGCCACCCAAAATCAACCGCAAGACCGAGGGCACTAGATTCCATTCCACTCAGGCCTTGGGCGCCGCGGCGGGCTGTCCGAATGAGCCGCAGCGCCCGCGCATCGATTCACGGAACTTCTCTCGCTCTTCGGGAGTCATCTGTTCCCAGCGCTCCATCATGCGGCCGCGCCAGTGCCTGTGGCGGCTGGGCCGGCCATGGAATCCTCCAAACAGAATTTTGCTAAGCACCAGAATGCCGACCGCCTGCCAGAAGCCGATCCCATGCCAGCCAAACAGGACCGGCATCAGCCAGTTCCACAGGCGCATGACCACATAGCCAAATAGCGTGACAAACAGCACGGCAAACACCGCGAACTTGACTGCTCTCGCGACCTTGTTCCTTATCATGTCCCTTGTCCTGATCATTTCCTTGTTTCTCACCTTTTCGTAAATTCGTCGTGGATGGCCTGCAAGCGCTCGCGCAAATAAAGAACGGCATAGTGCTTGCGCGACAGCAAAGTGTTCACGCTCACGCCAGTTTGCGCCGCCAGCTCTTTGAAGCTCTGGCCCAGCACCTCGTGAGCGATGAATACTTCACGCTGTTCCTCCGGCAACTCGTCGAGCGCTGCGTCCAGTTCTTCGAGCAGCAAAGTTCGCGCGTAAGCAGCGTCTGGCCCGGCATCGGGCGAAGGAAGCAGGTCTTCCAACTGGAGCATCTCTCCGTTCTCCGTGGCCGCCGGCTCGCTTCTCAGCGCCTCTCGCCGTTTACTACGAAAAAGGTCCGTGATCCGATTGCGAGCCACGCGGAACAACCATGCCGTCACCTGCTCCACCGGCTTCATTAAGCGGTAGGCTTCGACGAGTTCGTAGAAGACGTCCTGCAGGATGTCTTCGGCGTCGCTTTGGTCGGGTACCCGCCTGCGAATGAAGTTGCGCAAACGTGGCCGTTCTCGATCGATCGCTTCCGAGATCCGCTCGTCCTGCTCCACCATCGCCCACTGTTTTCTCAGCGCCTGGTCCATCTACTGGTGTAGACGAATGAGCGCCGCAAATATTGTATGGAGATACTGCAGGAAGCTAGAGCGTGTTTCAAAAAAAATGGCTTCCGCGGATCTGGCCGTCGCTCCCCCAGCGGCTCAAGCCGCGTCCATGGCGGCTCCGGACGGCACGGCTAAAGCCGTGCCCTACCCAAAACCATTGAGGCCAGCCTTAGGTTTCGGGCGTGGCTTTCGCCCGGTTGGCTATTTTGGCAAAAGCATAACCATTTTTCAGATCCATGAAGCTGTGAAGGAGTTGTCCCGGAAGCAGGCTGCGAGACAAAACAAATACGCCGCCGAATATGATCCCCAGGACGCCTGTGCCGATGATCCCTTTGCGCCCCTGGTAGGAATGGGCGAAGCCAAAGACAATCGACGAAAGTATGAGCCCTATCCACAACGATCCAAAAACCGCGCCGATCAACTGTAGCAGCCATCCGCGATAAAGAAACTCCTCGCACACTCCCGCCGTGAAAGATAGCGGAATCCACACCGTCCGCTCGGTAGGTGTCAATGGAAGGAGCCGGCTGAATCCGCTGGTCGCTTTGCGTAATTGTTCGGGGTTGGCTTTTTTCGCTTGGCGCTTGCTGACGATCCCGACCAGCGCAACGAGCACTACTTAAGATGCCGCTGACCACCAATACATGAAGAGGATTTTCCAACCCTTCCCCGAGATCGCTAAGGGTCACGCCATTGCGGCGGATGATCGAGATGCACCACGCCACGAGCGACCACTCGGCGAGAATATTCCAGGCGTAAAGTCCCAGCTTCGAATTCAGCCGAAAGTAAACCAGGTAATCAAGCACGGGAAAGATAACAACTAGAACAAACGTGAAGACCCAGGCCGCTGGGCTATGGACGACGCCCTGCCAGATTCCGGCATGTGCAGCGCTCAGCATCACAAAGAGTGTACCGTGGTGGCAGTCGCGAGCACGAGCATCTGCTACCGCTCACATAAAGAATGTCCCACCCCGGCTTTCAGTTCTTGAAGTAGCGGCTCGGCGTGGTGCCCAACTGTTTCCTGAACATGGAGATGAACGCGCTCGTACTGCTATAACCTGCGTCCATGGCTGCTCCAATCACTTTTTCTCCGGCGGCCAGCAATTGCACGGCATGAAGCAGCCGCAACTGTTGACGCCATTTTACGAAACTCATCCCGGTCTCTGCGATGAAAAGGCGCTGAATCGTGCGCTTGCTGGCGCCACAGTCGCGACAGTGCCGGTCCAGCGTCTTTTCCAGGGCGGGATCTTCCAGCAAGGCTCGCGCGATTCGCACCGCCCGCCGGTCCGTGGGCTGGGGCAACTGCAGCGGTATCGAACTGGCCGCTGCCAGTTGATCGACAAGGATTTCGATGATGCGTTTCTCTCCTGGAACTCTCCGGTTCAACCGCGGAAAATTGCAGGCATGCAACACGAGTTCTTTCAGAAGAGTCGAGACGTTCATGACGAAACAGCGGACGGGAAGGCCTCGCACAAGCTTGGGGGCGAGATAGAGAGTTCTCATCGAAACCGCGCCCGACATGGCTACGGAGTGCGGGGTTCCGGCCGGAATCCACACAGCTCGCAGTGGAGGCACCACCCAAATGCCCTGCCTGGTGTACACGGTCATAACCCCGCTCGAAGCAAACACCAACTGATCCTCGGGATGCGAGTGCTCGGGGATGACGTGTCCGTTCTGGAAATCGTAAGACAACGTGGCGACCTGGGCCAACGACTTGCCACGCTTATCCAGTAGGATGCTGCTGTGGCACTTTTGCGACATTTCTTGTCACAATAGCGAACTCAAATTTGAGAAGCAAGTGCTATTGTTCTGGATCAATTGGGGTACGGGGGTGGTGGAAAATGCTCGCTTCCGGCAAGATTATTGGTTTTGTTCCTACCAAGGACTCCACCAAGGCACGGAGTTTCTACGAAGGTCAACTTGGCTTCCAGTTTGTCAGCGATGACATCTTTGCTCTGGTCATGAAAGCGGGCGATTATCAGGTCCGTATCGCCAAAGTTCACGATTTCACGCCCGCGCCCTACACCGTGCTCGGCTGGGAGGTTTCGAATATCGAGGAAGTTGTCGCCTGGCTGACGGCAAAGGGCGTGACCTTTGAGAAATACCCGTTCATTCAAGACGCCGAACGCGGAATCTGGACCGCGCCGACTGGCGATAAGGTTGCGTGGTTCAAAGATTCCGACGGAAATGTGCTTTCTGTGAGCCAACACAAGTAGCGCGACCAGAAGAGCAATTGGAGGGGGATATGGGCCGATCATTGGTTCTGGGAACTGTTCTCGGTGGGTTAGTCGCTTTTCTGTGGAGTTCGGTTTCGTGGGAGTTGATGGGATGGCATGAGAAGGGGATGCTCGGGTTTCACAATCAAGACGAGGTTTCCGCCGCCATCGCATCGCACGCGACCGCGGACGGGACCTACATTCTTCCCGCCATGCCAAGCACCCAGGGTTTGTCGCCGGAGCAGCGAAAAACAACTCAGGCCGAAGTCATGGAGAAAATGAAACATGGCCCCATCATGGTTGCGGCGGTGCGGCGTGGCGGATTCGGGTCGTATCCCCGCGCCCTGATCGTTCAGGTCGCTAGCCTGATGGCGGCCGCATTCCTGCTGACCTGGCTGCTGCTGCAGACGAGCGGATTGAGTTACGCAAGACGGGTCGGGTTTCTGGCGGTCTGCGGTCTTTCGGCGAGTCTTATCGTCGATCTTCCCAACTGGAACTGGTGGGGGTTCTCGGGGCTATCGACGACGGTGAATCTCATCGATTCCACGATCACGTGGATGCTTGCGGGATTAGTGATCGCGAAGGTTGCGAAGCCGGGGAGCAATTAGAGAAAGCGAACAGCGCACACGTCAGCGGCTGCGCAACCCTCACCAACGGCCGAACCGCTACTCCGAACCGCCCGCGATCGAAGGCACGAGCAGCACCTCATCGCCGTCCTGGAAGGAATACGAAGCGCCGCCCAGGAAGCGAATGTCTTCCTCATTCACATAAATATTCAGGAAGCGCCGCGTCTCACCTGCTTCATCCCGCAAATGGGGCTTCAAGTCGGGGAACTGCGAGTCGAGTTCCGAGAACAGCTCGCTAAGATTGGCCGCCGAGCAAACCACGCGCGGAGTCCCAGCCGTAAGCCGCCGTAAAGCGGTAGGAATTTCAATCGTGATGCTCATAGAAAGGCCTCCAAACAAAAAGTATGAAAAAGCTCGGTCGTTGGTCGTTGGTCGTTCGCGAACCACGACCCAACTGCCGGAATTGCTAGCTAACAGCGAACGACCAACGACGAACGACCATCACCCAACCGCCACTGCCGACGCTGCCGTCTCCTTGAATGTCTCCGGCAAACTGGCTAATTTCGAAGCCAGATACGCCTCGAACTCGGTCAGCTTCGGCGCGATCGGCGTCTCCACCTCGTATGCGTCCGCCAGCACGTCAGTGGTCTTAAGCCCATTGCCGGTAACGCAGATCACGGTGGTTTCATCGGGAAGAATCCGATCCTGATGAATCAGCTTGCGCGCCGTTCCCACCGTCACGCCGCCCGCGGTCTCGGTGAAGATGCCTTCGCTTTCGGCCAGCAGTTGGATCGACTCGACCACTTCCGTATCCGTAATATCTTCCGCCCATCCCCCACTCTTGGTGATGGCCTTCAACGCGTAGTGTCCATCCGCCGGATTGCCGATCGCGAGCGACCGCGCAATCGTCTTCGGACGCTGCGGTTCGATCTCGCCGCTGTACTGTTTGATCGCCGTCGAAATTGGCGAGCACCCGCTAGCTTGCGCGCCAAAAAATCTGACTGGCTTTGGATCGACGAGTTTCAAAAGAATGAGCTCATCAAACGCCTTTTTAATCTTAGTAATCAGCGAGCCGCCCGCCATCGGCACCACGATGTTATCGGGCAGTCGCCAGCCTAGTTGCTCGGCGATTTCGTAGCCCACCGTCTTCGAACCTTCGGCGTAATACGGACGCAGATTGACGTTCACGAATCCCCAGCGATGTTCGTCGGCAATCTGCGAACACAGGCGATTGACGTGGTCGTAGCTGCCATTGATGCGCACCAACTCCGCGCCAAATACCTGCGTGCCGAGAATCTTCGCCGGCTCCAGATCCGAAGGAATAAAGATCCACGCCTTCAATCCCTCGCGAGCCGCCTGCGCCGCCACTGCATTCGCCAGGTTGCCGGTGGAAGAGCACGCAACGGTATCAAATCCAAAGCTGCGAGCATTGGCGAGCGCAACCGCAACCACGCGATCTTTGAAACTCAAGGTGGGCAGGCAAACCGCATCATTCTTGACGAAGAGCCGTCGCGATCCGATTCGCTCGCCCAGCCGCGGAGCGCTCACCAGCGGCGTATAGCCCACGGGCAGCGTCGGCTGAAATCCCTCGGGCAGCGGCAGCAGCTCGCGATAGCGCCACATGTTCGGACCGCGCGAGGCGAACAGTTCGCGCGAAAGGCGCGACCGAAGCGAATCGTAATCGTAGGTGACTTCGAGGGGCGAGAAACAGTCCGGGCAAATGCTCGTTGGGTTGTTGCCCCAGGTCTTGCCGCACTCGCGGCAGCGGAGCTGGTAGGTGCTCGTCTCCATTGTGCAACTTCTTTCTGTGACTGCGGGACGAGCCGGGTAAAAATACCCCAGTTACGACAAAACCCCTTTTCCGAATGGGAAAAGAGGCTCGGGTGCGAAAACGTCGCTTAACCCCGAATCTCATGGTC
>Ga0074044_10001571_pt1 | contig 20547 bp, 20 predicted proteins | sample BogForMeECP23OM1_FD_94443 | JGI IMG/M metagenome (GOLD analysis project Ga0074044, IMG submission 94443) | Bog forest soil microbial communities from Calvert Island, British Columbia, Canada - Bog Forest MetaG ECP23OM1 | ecosystem: Environmental > Terrestrial > Soil > Wetlands ...
GCGCTGGGGTTGACTCCGTCCGCGGCGTCAGCGACTCCGGCGGCGGCGCAGGGCGCGGGCACTGCTTCGAGCGGCAAAGTGGCGACCATGCCGACGGCATCGCCGGAAGCGGCGAAAGTGCCGGCGGCGCGACGATAGTTGCTCGTCGAACATTGCGCGTGACGCCAGCAATGAAGGCTGGAGCAAACAGCCATTTGGACAATCTCGAGGTTGATTGGAATTCTGCAAGTCAGTGGCATTGCGGATTCCGGCTCAAGAAATTCACAGTTCCCATAGTGTCAAAGTAGCGCTATGATGACTTTCCACATCTAAGTATTTGAGAGTGTCGCTATGGCTGATCGCAAGCAGTTCCAAAATGTCACCGCGCCGGACCCAGAGCTGATGCGCCTTCTGAATGAATCGCGTAACAGACCCGTGACCGAGGACGAGCTACAAGAGCAGCGAATTAGTTTTGCCTTCGGCAATGCCCCTTCTGGTTCTAAGCTGATCACAAAGGACAGCGTTCGTTTTGCGTCAAAACACATACGTCTGCTGCCGTGACCTGTGTCCGTCCGCGAAAAAGACAATCCGGCGCTTTACGCAAAAATCCAAGAGCAAAATCTCTTGCGGCAATACGACTTGCTGTCAAACTGCATCGAGATCGGCTTGGGAAAAGGGATCGAAGCGTTCGATAAATATACACTTTGGGCCTTGAATTATGCGGCAGTTGCAAACATCTCCCAGTTTGGGGGACGCTACCGAGAGGAGCCCATTTACGTAGGAAATCACCGTCCGCCGCACTTCAAGGACGTTCCAAACGAAATGGACAGGTTCTTTTCGGTGATCCATGAAAATTGGACGATTTTCGACCATCCTACGCTCCTTCCGGCCTATGCATTGTGGAGGTTGAATTGGATTCACCCTTTCGTGGAAGGCAATGGGAGAACTGCTAGGGCGGCCTGCTACTACCTGATTTGTATGAAACAAGGCGGAATTTTGCCTGGGAAGAAAACGGTTCCTGAGCGGATTAGAGAAGAACGGCCACCATATTACCTTGCACTTCAACTTGCCGATAGAGCTTGGGAAGCCGGGAACTTCGACGTATCAGAGCTAACAAATTATCTTTCGGTATTGCTCAGAGCTCAACTCGCGGAAGCTAACCCCTAGATTATTTGAAATTGAGCGCTAGTCCATTTCTGCCCTGATTGCCATCCTTGTTTCCCACCGCATACAATCTAGGCTTTCCTACAGCGAGGCCCCATGAAGCGCAAAGCCATTTATCCGGGCTCGTTCGATCCTCCGACGAACGGGCACCTTGATTTGATTGAACGCGGCAGCAAGCTTTTCGACGAGCTGGTGGTGGGGGTGCTGAGCAATCCGGAAAAAGATCCGCTATTTAGCGTCGCCGACCGCCGCAAGATGCTCGAAGCGATGACGGTGGACTTCGACAACGTAACCGTCGATACGTTTGACGGCTTGACGGTGGACTATGCGCTGCGGGTCGGCGCCAGCGCCGTGCTGCGGGGAATTCGCGCTATCAGCGATTACGAATACGAATTGCAAATGGCGCTGATGAACCGCAAGTTGCAACCGGGGTTGGAAACCGTCTTCATGATGCCGGCGGAAAAGTATTCGTACTTGAGTTCGCGCCTGGTGCGCGAGATCGCACAACTGGGCGGCTCGATTGACTGCCTGGTGCCGTCGCTGGTAGCGCAGAAGCTTCGTGAGAAATTGGACGTCGCGCACAAATTCGCGGACGCCGATGCGCGTGAGCGCGAAGCATCTGGGCAAGACACGCCGGAGCGAAAAACCAAGCCCCGGAGAAAGAAATCATGAGCACAGCCACGAGCACCACGACTCCCATTCGCTTGTCCGAGCGCATCAACCGCATCGAGCTTTCGGCGACCATGGCCGTGGTGGCCGAGGCCGACAAATTGCGCCAGCAAGGAATTGATGTGGTCGATTTCGGAGGCGGCGACCCGGCCTTCTTCACACCGCAACATGTGAAAGACGCGGCCATCGCCGCCATTCAGGCGAATTTTTCGAAGTACACGGCGGTCGGCGGCACCTCGGAGTTGAAAGACGCGATCGTGCACCGGCACGCCGTTGATTTCGATTCCGATTACCGCCGCGAACAGGTGTGCGCGTCGGTGGGCGGCAAGCACGCGCTCTTCAATGTAATTTCCGTGCTGGTGGACCACGGTGATGAGGTAATCCTGCCGGTGCCATACTGGGTTTCGTTCAAGGACATGGTGCGCTACGCGGGCGGGAACTGCGTGCTGCTGGAAAGCGACGAGGCCCACGATTTCCGCATTACCGCCGAGATGATTGCCCGCCACGTTACGCCGAAGACCAAGCTCATCATCCTGAACTCGCCCTCCAATCCCTCCGGCGCGGTGATGCACGCCGACGATATGACAAAAGTCATCCGCCTGGCGCATGAGCGCGGAATCTGGGTGATCTCCGACGAGTGCTATGTTTACCTGAACTACAGCGGCGAGCGCTTCTCGGCAGGTTCGCTGCGCGACTGCCGTGATCGCTTGCTGGTCGTCGGTTCGCTCTCCAAAACCTACGCCATGACGGGCTGGCGGCTGGGCTTCACGCTCGGCCCCTCGGCGGTGATTGCAGCCGTGCAGAAATTGCAAAGCCAATCCACGTCGAACCCGACTTCGATTGTGCAGAAGGCGGCGGTGGCTGCGCTCAAGGGGCCGCAGCAATGTGTGGAAGGCATGCGGCTGGCTTACATCAAGCTGCGCGATCACGTGGTCGGCGGATTACGCTCCATTCCGGGCGTGAAGTGCACCATGCCGGAAGGCGCTTTCTACGCCTATCCCAACGTGTCGGCATTCTTTGGACGTAGCGGGATCAACTCGGCCGCCGATCTCGCGGGCAAGCTGCTGCGCGAGTTCCACGTGGCCACGGTTCCCGGAGAAGGCTTCGGCACCAAGGACCACATTCGCATTTCGTATGCAACCTCGGTGGCCGAACTGGATCGCGGCCTGGAGAGGATGCACAAGTTCTTTGCGGCGCTGTAGAGGCTTGAGGTTTGTGTGGCGCGGGCACTCCTGCCCGCGTTAACTCTTCCCTTCCGCCAAATTGTCATCCTGAGCGAAGCGAAGGATCCCCTGCGCTGCCTTTGACGACAGAACTACCCATACTTGGGTAATCCGCAGTGGACACACTGCCTGGCAAGAAAGCCCTTGTTGTACCACCATTTTGCGGAGAACCATTTCCCGCACCGCGGGCAGCGCCATAGCTGGACGCGAATTCCGGTGTAGGCGAACAGCGCCATCCAGATGAGAGCGACTACAAAGGCTGGCGTAAGCGTTTGGAAGAGCTTTATGGATACGAATGCGGCAATCACACAGACGGGCACGTATCCCGCAATCACGAAAAGCCATTGGTTCCTGATGCGCTTATAGTCTTTCCAGTCGTCTTCGTATCCGGCCATCGAAACACCACTAATCGGCTCTAGGTTAACATCTAAGAAGTCGAAGAGCATGACCCAACTCTACCCACTTCTGATGTCACCCGCATTCGACCCGCGACCTTGGGGCACGCTCGATCTTTCGCCGATTTATCCCAATCAGAAATTCAACGAGAAGATCGGAGAGGCGTGGCTAACGGGCGACAACTGCGTGGTGACGAATGGGCCTTTTGCGCGCCGGACTTTGGCGGAGTTGAGCAAGGAATTGGGGACAGAACTCGTGGGCACGGCCGCGCGCGATCCGCGGCGGTTTCCCTTGCTGCTGAAATTCTTGTTTCCGGCGGAGAAGCTCTCCGTACAGGTGCATCCGGACGATGCGACGGCTCAGGGTTTCGGCGAGCCATGGGGCAAGACGGAATGCTGGTATGTGGCGCACGCGCGTCCGGGCGCGCAAGTTGCGCTCGGCTTGAAAGCTGGCGTCACGCGCGCGCAATTCGAGCAGTCCATCCAAGAAAAGCGCGCGGAAGATCTGCTGGACTGGATCAATATTTATCAAGGCGAAATGATTTATGTGGCCGGCGGCACAGTGCACACCCTCGGTCCGGGCTCGGTCCTTGTCGAGACGCAGCAGCAGTCCGACACGACGTACCGGCTTTATGACTACGGACGACCGCGGCCGCTGCATCTGGAGCGCGGGCTTGCTTCGGTCAAAGAGCGCACCGCCTCCGGCAAAGTGATTCGGCCCGCGCCGGTGAACATTGATGGCGGCAAGAACCGACTGTCTTCAATGATTGCTGCGCCCTATTTCACGGTGGATTTGTTCGAACTCAAAGAGCCACACGAATTTTCAACTCGCGATGAATCCGGCAAAAACTCGGCGCAAATCTTGGTTGCGGTGGAAGGTTGCGGGATCGTGGAAGCTCCTGCATTGGCTCCGGTGACGCTGGCGAAGGGGGATGCGGTGGTGATTCCGGCCGCTTTGGAGCGGTTTGCGGTGCGTCCGCAATGGGCGGTTGAGTTGTTGCGGGCGTCCGTGCCGGGGGCGAAAGTTCCAGAGCCGGCCACGCGGCTGTGAAACCTACTTTTCGTTGGGCGCCTCAGCGATCGAAGAGTCTGCAAAAAAATCGGCTGTGAACGCGAGTGCGGCCACCGGGGTCTCAGCTCCGGTGGCCACTCCTAGCTTGCCCGGCTTCAGCAGACTCTTTAGCCCTGGCCGTCGTTCGCACTGTCAACCCGTTCTCATGACTACTGATGATGACTCTGCTGCTCCGCTCTCGCGGCCGCCGGAGCGCCGCCCGCTTGCTTCCAAAAATCCTGCACCGCCGGAGGCAGCTTCTCAATCCGCGACAAAAACGCCGTGACCTTCCACATGTCGGTTTCCGACAGCGTCTTGTCCCAAGCTGCCATTCCCGTGTACCGAATGCCATTGTGAATCACGTAGTAAATATGCCACTCCGGATCGTCGTCCGGATCAAGAATGAGATTCGGCGGCGGTGGATACAGCGACTTCGCCAGCGTCGAAGGCTGCCGGTCGATCCCGCCATGGCACAGCGCGCAGTTCATGGTGTAGATCTTCAAGCCCGAGATCAGATTCTCGTCCGTAGGCGGCACCGGATTATTCACGCGCGGAGCGCGCCGCTCCACCGAATTATCGAGCGCGCTCATCGCCAGGTGGCGCTCCCAATCCGGCGGCTGCTTGTTGGCCCGGGTCGGCATGAACCCAAGCAGCGCCAGCCCGGCGCCCCCAATCAGCAGAACAACAATGGTGAGAACAATCCCCAGAATGACCTTGCCCATACTCGACCCCCAAGCCGTTCCCAAACATGAGCACTGAAAAACAAGTCGCGTCCCGAACGCGACCCCACGCTTTATATATATCAGGAGTCCGCACACGACGCAGTGGCATACGCTGGAAGCAGATTTCGTATCCGCGAAGCGGCGAAAGGGTCTCGGGTATCGGCCCCAAGTCTCAGGAAAACCTCAACAAGGCGGCGGTGATTTTCCTGAGACCTGACACCTGAGACCTGACTCCTTAACTCGAAGCGTCACTCCGCACCCACCCAGCTCGCAGAACCGCATGCCGCAGATGCTCGGCCCTAGTACGCCCGCAGCCGCCGTGCCTCTCTCACTACATCGCTAACCTTAGGCAAAAAGAATTCCTCCTGCGGAGGAGAAAACGGCACCGGCGTATCCAGCGACGTGATCCGCACAATCGGCCCATCGAGCGAGTCAAACGCCTCTTCATTAATAATCGCCGCCACCTCGCCCGCCAGCCCGCCCGTCCGCGCGTGCTCATGCAGAACAATGACCTTGTTGGTCTTCTCCACGGTAGCCCGAATCGCCTCGCGATCCAGCGGCGACACCGTCCGCAGATCCACCACTTCCACCTCAATCCCCTCCGCAGCCAGAATCTCCGCCGCCTCCAGCGCCACGTACACCATCGCGGCATAAGTAATCACGCTAAGGTCGCGCCCCGCGCGCGCCACCCGAGCCTTCCCGATCTCGACCACATAATCCTCCGCCGGAATCTCTTCCTTGATCCGCCGGTAAAGATACTTGTGCTCGAAAAAAATGACCGGATTGTTATCGCGAATCGCCGCCTTGATCAGCCCCTTCGCGTCGTAAGCCGTAGCCGGGCAAACCACCTTCAGCCCCGGAGCGTGCACAAACCACATCTCCGGATTCTGCGAATGAAACGGCCCCCCATGCACATTCCCCCCGCTAGGCCCCCGAATCACCAGCGGAGCCGGCGCTCCCCACCGGTAATGCGCCTTGGCGACCATGTTGACGATCTGGTTAAACGCGCAAGGCAGAAAGTCCATGAACTGAAACTCCGCCACCGGCCGCATCCCGGTCAGCGCCGCCCCAAACGCCGCCCCCACAATCGCCGACTCGGCAATCGGAGTATCAATCACCCGCTCCGCCCCAAACCGGTCAATGAACCCCTCCGTAACCTTGAACGCCCCGCCATAAATCCCAATATCCTCGCCCAGACAGAACACGCAAGGGTCGCGCTCCATCTCCTCCCAAATCCCCTGTCGGATCGCTTCAAGGTAAGTAACGGTCGGCATCAGAGGGAGTGTAGCAGAGGAACAGATTCGCGCACGGACCCCAGGTTCGACGAAGGACGAGCGGGGCGAAGTATGGCTGAGTCGAAGGATCCCAACTCCACGAGGCTGCCCCACCCTTCGCGTCTTTTGCGAAGGGTGGGAACTCTCCCAACCCCACGTTGACACATAATACGTGCACACGTATTATGTGTTAATGAACCTGACCCTCTCTGTCGACGAGCAGCTCGTCCACCGTGCCCGCAAGCGCGCCGACGCCCTCGGCAAGAGCCTCAACCAGCTCGTCCGCGACTACCTGCAAAAACTCGCCGGCGGCGACGACCCCGACCAGAGCATCGCCGAATTTCGCAGCCTTTCCGGCAAGGGCCACTCCCGCGGCTGGCGTTTCAATCGCGACGAGATCCATAGCCGTGAACCCCATAGCCGCGAACCCCACCGCCGCGGAGACGCATGACCCTCCGCAGCTTCTTCGACACCAACGTCCTTGTCTATGCCGACGACAAGGCGGCTCCAGCCAAGCAGCGCCGCGCGGTCGAACTGGTGGCCGAGCACCGGCGCGCCTCGACCGGCGTCGTCTCGTTGCAGGTGCTGCAGGAATACTTCGTCACCGTAACCCGCAAGCTCGGAGTGGAGGCAACTCTGGCTCGCCGCAAAGTCGAGCTGTTAGCCGAGTTCGACGTAGCCGCACCCGACGTAGCCGACATCTTGGCGGCCATCGACCTTCACCGTCTCCACGGCTTCTCTTTCTGGGACGCGCTGATCCTCCGCGCCGCCAAGCAGTCCGGCTGCCGCGTTCTCCTGTCAGAGAATTTTCAAGGCCAGCGCGAAGTAGACGGTCTGCGCGTAGTAAACCCGTTTGCGTAGGTTTAAACCCGGTTTTCCCGTCTTGGTTCTCCGGGGGCTGGCCCACCCCTCACTAGCACAAGCTCAATCCGAGGCTGCCCCACCCTTCGCGCCTTTTGCGAAGGGTGGGAACTCTGGCCGGCGGTGCAGCCATGACAAACGTCGAATCGACCGTCCGCCCCGCCCGAGATACAATAAACGCCTTCCGCCGCGATCCATATATCATGCCTGTCAAGCTCCGTTTGACCTCCCGGAAATCTTCGAACCCCTTTCGTTTGTTGCCTCTACACGGATCGTACGTACACATCTGCATTCCAAACAATATTTTATTCGCCGCCTCTTCGCCTTCACTATATTCTACGTACGTACACTCTCTTATGCATACACCGCTCGCCTACTTGCTAACTTGTGACCAATGTCCTTGACGACCCAAGTTACAATAGAAGTAAGGCAGTCGAATCTGCGACCCGCTCTTTGACAATTGATAGAGGTCAACCCGATCCCGGGCACCAAGCATCACCCCAGCTCTCAGTTCCGTAAGGTTTACCTGATGGCTGACGGCTGAAGGCTGAAGGCTGACGGCTGACGGCTAGCCCCTAACTCCCACGCGCTCAAGACTTTGCCTCTAACTCCCGCCAGCTCAAAACTTTGGCGGGAAAAAGTCGCTAAAGTCTTGATTCCAATAGACCGGTGTAAGGGGGGAGGGGGGGTACCCAGCACTAATTGGCAACGAGGGAGATTCCCAAATCGGGAATAACTCATCGCGGGCGCAGAGCATAGATCACCCACGGAGCAATGCGAGTCTCGCTCACCCAGTTATAAGGTTCGTCGCCTTTGGCCAGCGGCTTGCGCATCTCGACTAACTCCAGCCCGGCGCGCGAGTAAGTTTCGAGATAGGACTCGTGGGGCCAGAGAATGTCCACCGCAGGCGACCGGTCCTCGAAATCGGTGGTGATGATTTTCACCGGGTCGCCTGGACGCGCGTTGCGATTCTCGGGGAAATCTTTGGTTGAGAACGAAGCCCACTCGTTCCAATAAATTTCCGGCGCGGAAACGATGTTCACGAGAATTCCGTCCGGCGTGAGCAGCGCGCGCAGGTCGCGAAACAGGCGCACCTTGGTTTCCATACCCGGAATGTTGTCGAACGTGAACGCCGATTGAATGAGCGAAAAACCTGCGGCAGGCAAAGCGCTCATATCGTCGCCAGGAATGAGTCGGTAATCGCCTCGAGGATCGGTTTCTCGCGCCCGCGAAACCATCTCCTCCGAGATGTCCACGCCGACCGGCTCAAATCCAAGCCCACGGAGGAATCGAGTCGAGCGCCCAGTGCCGCAGCCGAAATCGAGCGCCGCTGTGCCCTTCACATGCGCGCGAAAAATTTCCGGCAAGTCGCGAAACGCAAGATGATAAGTGTTCGCGAATTCCAGCTTCGAATAAGCGTCCGCGCGAGTCGAGTTCTCGTAGACATTGACGAAGTTCATCGCGCTTCAACTCCACGCCGATTGTAGCGCCGAGCCGACCGCAGTTCTGTGACGATCAAGCCCGAGCCGATCTAAGCTCCGCGCTGCTTCTAGCTTTCGTCAGCGATAGGATTGCGCAACTGACCAACGCCTTCAATCGACACTTCGACGACATCTCCAGCCACGACTGCTCCAACTCCCTTCGGCGTTCCTGTCGCGATCAGATCGCCAGGTTCGAGCGTCATGATCTGCGAAATGTAGCGGATGATAACGTCGAGCGGAAAGATGAAGTCCCGCGTGTTACCCGATTGCCGAACCTCGCTATTGACGCGGGTTTCCACCTGCACTCCAGCCCAAGGATCGAGCCCGTCCATAACCAGCGGCCCGACCGGGCAGAACGTATCGAAGCCTTTGGCGCGCGTCCACTGTCCATCTTTGTTCTGGAGATCGCGAGCAGTGAAATCGTCCACACACGTGTAGCCGAGAATGTAAGGACGAACGTCTTCGTCGTCGCGCAGTCGCCGCGCGCGACGGCCAATGACAACTCCCAACTCGCCCTCGTAGTCAGTGCGTGCGGAAACCTTCGGCCGAAGGATTGTCGCTCCGGGAGCAAGCAACGCACTCGGAGGCTTGAAGAAGAGCAGCGGCTCAACCGGAACGTCATGTCCAAGTTCGGCAGCATGCTCGCGGTAGTTACGCCCGACGCAGACGATCTTAGAAGGCTCGACCGGAGGCAAAAACGTCGCCTGCGCGAGCGGAATCGGATCCATGCGACGGCTAGGCAAGCCTTCAACATCGCCGTCGCTGGTGTGCGGAGGTTTGAGCAGCAGACGAGTGATAGCATCGCTGCCTGAAACCGATTCGACGAAGCCGTAGTGCGCGGAACCATTAAGGTGAAATCGGCAATATCTCATTGCTCTCTATCTAAACATGGCCGGAACAGATTGAACAGATTGTCAGGTCAAGCAGAGGTTCGTCGACGCGGCCCCTGCGTCCCGCCGCGCTCAAGAAGACAGGCCAGGATATTCGCCGGATCAATTGCTCGTCGGCACGGTTTCGCTGGCTTCTTCCGACTTCGTGCTTTCGTTGCCGCGCACGTCCACCGCGGATACGGAGTAAACGTAAGTCTTGCCCGCGGTCACTGCGCTGTCGCGATACGACGGCGTTTTCACCAGCCCCAAATTCACCTTGACTGTCGTCTTCTCTTCGGAGCCATTCGCTTCTCTGCGAAACACGTTGTAGCCCGCAAGGTCGGCGCTCGCGACCGGTGCCCAGATGAGGTCAACGAACGGCTTTTGCCCCTCGCCAGAATAAACGGCTTGAAGACCGACGGGCACAGCAGGCGGAAACACATCGCGAGCGACGACGCGCACGGTCGGGCTGTCTTCCCCTTCCACCTGCATTTCGCCGCCCGGTCGCATGACAATGCTCACTGCAGTGATGCGGTAAAGGTAGGTCTTCTCCCATTCAATGGCGTCGAGGAAATGTGCGGGGCCAGCCGCGCCGACCGGAACTTCGCCGGCGATTTGGCCCGCGAGAGTTTCTTTGCTCGCGCCCTCATCGCGGCGGTAGATGCGATACCGGAATTGCAGGCCCGGTCTGGCGGCCGGCTCTCCAGCGCTCGTCCACGTGAGCAGCACGCCATCTTCGTTCGGCTGTGCCCCAAGATCTGCGGGCGCAGGCAGCGTAATGATTGCCGGCACCTGCACACGATTGGAAGGTCCAGCTCCGCGAGCGCTGCGGTTCAATACCTCGACGGCGTATGTGAGTTCGGCCTCCGGATTATCGCTTATAGCATTTGGAGGAAGCGTGTCCATGAAAGTCTGCGACGTCGTTCGCCTGGGCTGCGACCTCTGCCCGGATTTCTTAGTCGTGATCGTGGGAGGTGGAACGGTTGCAACAGGATTCTCGCACGCAGCTATGTCCGCTTCGACACCGCGGCAGATTCGGGTCGGCCCCAGCGAGCGCAAACTCTCATGGTCTGTGGTCAGTGCTGGTTCGCTCCAGGTCAGAGTTACGAAGTTCCCTTTGCGCGCAACGCGTAGATCGGAAGCCGGTTTGGGCAATTCGAGCGACGGTGGCAGCGGCACGCCAGTCTGGGCGCAGCCGGCGAGCAGCAGGCAACCCGGTAGCAAACCGATGATCTTCGTCCAAGGCGCTTTCATGCGGAAATGAAAAGGGTAGCAGACCGCGGTGGTCGGTGGCTTGCGGGCTAGCGAGTGCTCGCACGGGCGTGGCGCCGTGCCTCTTAAAGAATATAGCGAGACAGGTCCTGATCCTTCACGATTTCGCTCAGCATTTTCTGCACGTAGGCGGCATCGACGGTGAACTGCTGGCCTTTCCTTTCCGGCGCTTCGAAGCTAATTTCGTCAAGCACGCGCTCCATGATCGTGTGCAGGCGGCGGGCTCCGATGTTCTCCGTGCCTTCGTTCACACGGAACGCAAATCGGGCCACTTCTTCGAGCGAGTCCGGCGTGAATTCCAGCTTCACGCCCTCGGTTTCGAGCAGGGCGATGTATTGCTTGGTGAGCGATGACTTCGGCTCGGTAAGGATGCGGATGAAGTCTTCCATGGTGAGCGACTGCAGCTCGACGCGGATGGGAAAGCGCCCCTGGAGTTCGGGAATCAGGTCGCTGGGCTTGGAAACATGGAACGCGCCGGCTGCGACAAACAGGATGTGATCGGTGCGCACCATGCCATAGCGTGTATTAACCGTGGTGCCTTCAACGATCGGGAGGATGTCGCGCTGCACGCCTTCGCGCGAAACATCCGGCCCGTGGCCGCTTTCGCGGCCGGCGATCTTGTCGATTTCATCGAGGAAAATGATGCCGGAGTTTTCGACGCGATCGATGGCGACGCGCGTGACCTGCTCCATGTCAATCAGGCGCTGCTCTTCTTCCTGAATCAGATACTCGAACGCTTCGTTCACCTTCATCTTCCGCTTCTTGGTGCGCTGGCCGAAGATGTTGGGCAACATGTCCTTGATGTTGACGTCCATCTCCTCGACGCCCTGGTTCGAGATGATTTCGAACGACGGAAAATTCCGCTCGCGCGTTTCGATTTCGACCGTGCGGTCGTCGAGCTTGCCTTCGCGCAATTGCTGGCGAAGCTTCTCGCGTGTGCGGTTCGAGGATTCGGTCAGGCTGGTGCTGGCGTCGATCACGACTCCACCTGACGAAGTCGAAGAAGACGCCGCATCGGCGCGCGGCGAAATCGGCGGGAGCAGGATATCGAGCAGGCGCTCTTCGGCGTTGAGTTCGGCCTTGTCGGCAACGTCTTCGAGTCGCTCCTCGCGGATCATTTCGATCGCAATCTCAACCAGGTCGCGGATCATCGATTCGACGTCGCGGCCCACGTAGCCGACTTCGGTAAACTTCGAGGCCTCAACTTTCAGGAACGGCGAGTTGGCGAGCTTGGCCAGGCGGCGTGCGATTTCGGTTTTGCCCACGCCCGTCGGCCCGATCATGATGATGTTTTTCGGGATGACTTCTTCGGCGAGCTCGGGCGCGAGCTTCTGGCGGCGCATGCGATTGCGCAGGGCGATGGCCACGGCGCGCTTGGCGTCTTTTTGCCCGACAACGTATTTGTCGAGCTCGGCAACGATTTCGCGCGGCGTCAGCTCGTCGAGCGTGACTTGCTCTTCTTCGGCGGTTCCAGGTAAGTAAATGGCCATAAATGCGTCGTCGGTCGTTAGTCGTTGGTCGTTAGGCAAAGCCGCGATTGTTCGAGAACACCGAACGACCGACGACCAGCGACGGACGACTAGAGCTCCTCAATCGTTACCTTGTCATTGGTATAGATGCACATGCGCCCGGCAATCTTCATCGATTCTTCGGCAATTTCGCGGGCGGAAAGCTTGGTGTGGTCGGCCAGCGCCTGCGCGGCCGCCTGGGCAAACGGGCCTCCGGAGCCGATGGCGGCGATGCCGGTGTCGGGCTCGATCACGTCGCCCTGGCCGCTCAACAGAAACGTTTGCTCTTTGTCGGAAACCAGTAATAGGGCTTCCAGATGGCGCAGATACTTGTCGGTACGCCAATCTTTGGCCAGCTCAACGGCCGACCTGCCAACGTTGCCGTGATACTGCTCAAGCTTTGCCTCGAACCGGCTGAACAGAGTGAAGGCGTCTGCAGTCGAGCCGGCAAATCCAGCGAGAATCTTGTCCTGATAGAGGCGGCGAATTTTCTTGGCCCCGTGCTTGATGACGGACTCGCCAAGCGTGACCTGCCCGTCTCCGGCCATGACGACCTTGTCGTCCCGGCGCACGCAGAGCACGGTGGTGGACCGAATTAGGCGTGAAGCAATGCTGGCCGCGCTTGCGGCGGCCGTCGCTGCTACTGTGTTCTTTCTCATGAGCGCAATCTTTGATTATACAGTGCTGCGAACGAATAACCCGATTGTTAGCGGTTGGTATGAGTGCCCTTAGAAACCGCGCCCTTGCACTCTTTGCGGAAACGAAAATCCGGCGATGTCTACGATTCGTGCTTAGAGTATTTGCGTATCGAGCATCCCGATGAACTGGATTCCGGGCACGATCCGTCGGCTTGCAGAAAACTCTTCCGCTCAGCCTGGAGATACGCCTCGCCTCCACCCAGTTCGGCGAAGACATCCTTCAGTGCTCCGCGCAGACGAGACCACGCCTCAGCACTCGAATCCGGCTGATCGTCTTGGTCGATCGATGCGTTCACGGTGCGATTTCCTTTAGCACAGGATAAAACGAGACTGACGGTATCCGCACATATGCTTTTGGGCGTAGTCCAAAAGGAGATGCCCGTGCACAGAAACCCGCGCCACTCACCCATCCTGTAAAATCCAATCAGCGCACTTCGGAGCCATTCTCTTTGTCGTTCCTGGACGAGTTAAACCCACAACAACGCGAGGCCGTCGAAACCACCGAGGGCCCGGTGCTCATCCTCGCCGGGGCGGGGAGCGGCAAGACGCGCGTCATCACCTTTCGCATCGCCTACCTGATCGAAAAGATGGGCGTGATGCCGGAGGCGATTCTCGCCATGACCTTCACCAACAAGGCCGCCAGCGAAATGGCCGAGCGCGTGGAAAAACTTGTCGGCGGCCTGAGCATCGCCAAGCCGGTCATTTCGACGTTCCATTCCTTTTGCGTGCGGGTGCTGCGCCGCGATATTGAAGCGCTGCGGATTCCCTCGACCGTCGCAGGCCAGCCGCCGATCGGGCTCACGAAGAATTTTGTCATTTACGACGAAACCGACCAGCAGCAAGTGGTGAAGGGCGTGATGCGGCGCCTCGGGCTCGACGACAAGGAACTGACGCCGCGCACTGTGCTGTCGAGGATTTCCTGGGCCAAGAATCACATGCTCGATCCGCAGGAAATTTATCTGCAGTCAGCCGACCCGAAAACCGAGCGCATTGCCCACATTTACGAGGAGTATCGCAAGGAGCTGCGCAAGGCGAACGCCATGGACTTCGACGACTTGTTACTCGAAGCCGCACGCCTCCTCAAGTCCGTTGCCGTCGTTCGCGAGTACTACAACCGGCGGTTTCAATATTTGCTGATCGATGAATATCAGGATACGAACCGTCCGCAGTATGAGCTGATGCGCCTGCTCGCGGGCGATCGCCACAATGTGTGCGCCGTAGGCGACGAAGACCAGTCGATTTATTCGTGGCGCGGCGCGGACATTCGCAACATTCTCGAATTCGAGCGCGATTTTCCGGAAGCGAAGATCGTGCGCCTCGAGCAAAATTACCGCTCGACGCAGAACATTTTGCAGGCGGCGTCGGCGGTGGTTGCGAACAACGTGCGGCGCAAGGGAAAGAATCTGTGGACCTCGCGGCAGGGCGGAGCGAAAGTCGGCTACTACGAAGCGCCCGACGGCGAAAACGAGGCGTTGTTTGCTGCCGATACGATCAATCGCTACGTGCAGCAGGCCGTCGAAAATGCCGAAACCGCGCGCGCGGCCGTGCTCTACCGCACGAACTCGCAGTCCCGCCTGTTCGAAGAGGCCATGCGGCGGTATCAGTTGAAATACCACGTTGTGGGCGGCTTTTCATTCTACGAGCGCGCCGAGATCAAAGACCTGATCTCATATTTGAAGGTTATTCAGAATCCGGACGACTCGGTTTCGCTGCTGCGCGTGATCAACACACCGGCGCGGGGCATTGGCAGGACGACGCTTGAAACGATCGAGCGGCTGGCGCTGGAGACGGGCCTCTCGCTATGGGGCGCGATTGGCGAGGCGATTTCGCGTCAATTGCTGCCGCTGCGGGCGCTGGGTGCGCTGAAGTTGTTCCGCGAATTAATCGAGGACGGGCAAGCCATGCTGGCCGGCAGCTACGCCGAACGCCTGGAAAAGAGCGCCCAAGAAAGTAGCGCCGGCGTCCCGCCGGCTGTCGAGCGGATGGCAGCGCCCGCTCCGCGGGAAGAGGCAAATACCGATTTTGACCCCAGCAATTTCAGCTTCGACTTCGGGGTAACTGCTGAGAACGCAGTCAATGAAAACGAAGCCGAAGGAGATCCGGTGGCACTCGCCGAAACGGCTGCTAGCGATGGCCGACAAGTTGCCGGCGCTACACCGGGCACTTCGGTCGAAGGTTTCCGTGCTCCCGGTGCGGCCGCCAACACCGCCGAGATCCTTAAATTCCTGATCGACCGCACCGGCTACATCAAGCAGCTTGAGGACGAAGACACGCCCGAAGCCTATTCGCGTATCGAGAACCTGCGCGAACTCGTAAACGCCGCCATGGATTCGCGTGATCGCGGCGAGTCGCTCGATCAGTTTCTTGATCATGCCGCACTCGTCAGCGATGCCGACCAGTACGATGAGCATGCTCAGATCACGCTCATGACCCTGCACGCCGCCAAGGGACTGGAGTTTCCTCTGGTGGTGCTCGCCGGGATGGAAGAAGGACTGTTTCCGCATTCGCGCACTTTGATCGAGCCGGATCAGATCGAAGAAGAGCGCCGCCTCTGCTACGTCGGAATGACGCGCGCCATGGATACCCTGGTTCTGTCGCGCGCCGTCTACCGCCGTCGCTATGGCACGGATATGCCCGAGGCAAGTGTTCCGTCGCGCTTTCTGGAGGAAGTGCCGATGCAGTTGGTGGAGGAGTTGGGCCGGCGGCCAGGCCGAGACCGTGTGGCAACGGGCCGGGACCGTGTGGCGACGGGCATTCCTGCCCGTCCAGCGGGGCCCCGCCCCGCCTACGATCGCGAAACCACCCACTACTCCTACGAAGACGAAGACCAGAGCGCGACCTGGAACCCGGGGCGTGTGAAGCCGAAGCCACCGCGGCCGCTGCCGAGCTACAACTCCATCGACAACATCGCCGAGTTCTTCGCCTCGCGCGGCAAGAAATTCAGCGTGCCGAAAGTGCCGGTGGAAGCGCCGACAGGCAAGCGTGGATTCCGCCCCGGACAGCGTGTCAAGCACCCCAAATATGGCGAGGGGACAGTCTTTCACCGCGAAGGAGATGGGGAAGATGCGAAGATTACTGTACAATTTCCTCGCTTCGGTTTGAAGAAGCTGGTGGAGAAGTATGCGCAGTTGGAGCGGGCGTAGGCACGATCGATAGACTACGAATCCAGGAGAAATGGGATGAGAGAAACTAATCGCTTGTGTCTGCTGGTGATGGTCGGAATATTGATGTCAGCGCCGGTTTTCGGGCAGGGCAAGCAGCCGCAAACCGAGCGGCGCCCGGCGGCGAATGCACCGGTGTCGGGCACAGCGCCGTCCAAGGCGGCAGACTCTCCCCCTTCGTATTACATTCTCGACGGACTGCCGATATTGCTTACGTTGCATCACGACACGGAAGTGGGCACCAACAAGCCAGTCGATGTCTATGTATTTGTGATTGAGATGCAAATCATCAACTCGGACGGGAACGCGGAGCCGGTGGGGCTGCAGATTTTCAACTTCTACACCGCGCATCCGCAGGACCCAAAAAACGACGTCAATCCGCATAACGCGCGCGACTGCAAAATCTGGGCCGGTCTACAGACCGAAGCGATGGAGAAGCGCAATCCGAAGCTTAAGACGTGGCCGTATGTCGAGTTCGTGGCCACGGTGGGCGCTCGTGTTCTTCAGACGAATGAAGATGGAGCGGTGTGGTGGAGCGACGACATTGAATGTTGGGGATCGTCGGACCGTTTCCCGCCCTTCTGATACAGTCGATTCTCAGAGCCTAGCCCTTAAGTGTGTGGCTGATTTCGAAGCGGCGGGCTTGCTGAGGCGATGTCCGGACACAAAACCTAGAACACAAGAGGGAACGAATCGCAATCATGGCAAACACAAAAAAGCTGAGCAAAGAAGAACGCAAAAAAGCCAAACGCACGGCGCGTAAGAAGATCAAAGTGGAAAAGCCGAAGAAGCCCCGCGATTACGCGCGCGGATCGAAGAAGCGCAAGGTCAAGAAAATGGTGCGCGGCCAGGCGAAGCGGTAAAGGCTGCTAGCTTCGGCTGCCAGCTTGCAGCGATTGATGGAGGCACGGGCGGATTCGTCCGTGCCTTCCACTCAGAAGGAGACACGGTCTCTTGGCACAATCGGTCATGGACGAACCCGCTGCGCGGCAAGGCAGCCAGCTTCTCTGCTGCAAATCCATCGACAAGCTAATCTCCGACGCCGATGATCCGGGGCATCGGCTCAGCAAGACCCTCGGACCGTGGTCGCTGACCGCACTGGGCATCGGTGCGATCATCGGCTCGGGCATTTTTGTTCTGACCGGAACCGCAGCGGCCGGCGAGTATTTCCAGGCCCCATCCTTGCTTCACGCGCAGGCGCTCGACGTCATCATCAATTTTGTCCGTACCGGCTCGACTGCGGGAGCGCTCATGCACGGCCGCCCGCCAGCCGGGCCTTCGATTGCCATTTCATTTTTTCTGGTTGCGATTGCGTGCAGTTTCGCCGGCCTGTGCTACGCCGAACTTGCCTCGATGATCCCGATCGCCGGCAGCGCCTACACCTACTCCTACGCCACACTCGGCGAAATTTTTGCCTGGATCATCGGATGGGATCTGATTCTCGAATACGTGGTCAGCAATGTCGCGGTGGCAGTTAGTTTCGCGGGCTATACCAAGGCGCAACTGGCCGTGTTCGGTCTCAACTTGCCGGCTAGGTGGGCGAGTCCGGTGTGGGCTGGTGGCCAGTGGACGGGCGCGTATTTCAATGTCCCCGGGTTCCTGATTGTCTTTATTCTTACGCTGGTGCTGGTGCGCGGCGTGAAGGAATCAGCGGAAACCAACAACATCATGGTGTTGGTCAAAATCGGCGCCATCCTCACCTTCCTGGTCGTCGGCGGCATGCTTGTGAAGCCCGCAAACTGGACGCCCTTCGCACCTTCTGGCTTTTCCGGCATCGTCACCGGTGGCGCCATCGTCTTCTTTACCTACATTGGATTCGATTCGGTCTCCACCGCCGCCGAGGAATCGCGCAATCCGCAAAAAGACTTGCCCTTCGGCATTATCATGTCGCTCGTCGTCTGCACCATCCTGTATGTCGGCGTTGCAGTCGTGCTGCTCGGCATGATGAAGTACACGACTTTTGTTTCCGGAGAAGCCGCCGAAGCCCCCGTTGCCTACGCGATGAAATATCTCGGCGTGCATCCGTTCTTCCGCTCGGTGATCGTGATCGGCGCGCTGACCGGCATGATCTCGTCGCTGCTGGTATTTCAGTACGGGCAGGCGCGCATCTGGTACGCCATGTCGCGCGACGGTTTGCTGCCTAAGTTATTTTCGGCCGTGCATCCGAAATACAAGACGCCGCACTGGTCCACCTGGATCGCCTGCTTTGCCGTGGGCATTCCCGCGGGGTTCGTAGATATCGGCGATGCCGCCGACCTCGCCAACATCGGCACTTTGTTTGCCTTCGTGCTGGTATCATTGGGTGTCATCTTCCTTCGCCGCCGCCAGCCCGATCGCAAGCGCGCCTTCCGCGTGCCGTTTGTGCCGTGGTTCCCGCTACTGTCGGTACTTTTCTGCGGCGGCCTGATGTTCGGGCTGACGCTGATCACGTGGCTCCGCTTCGTGATCTGGCTGGCGATTGGGCTGATGATCTACATTTTCTACAGCCGCCACCACAGCGAGTTCTGTAAGAGGAATCGGGTCATTGGGTGATCCGGCCATCGGGCGATTTGGTGCCCTCTTCTGATTGTGAAGTCAGATGACCCGATGGCTCGATTTAAAATGGTTTCATGTTCCCCGAGCCTTCGTCATTCCTCCTCGCGCTTCCCAAGGCCGAGCTTCATCTCCACCTCGAAGGTTCCATCGCGCCGGCCACATTGCTCGAACTCCGCCAGCGCCACGGCATGGAGGGCGCGACGCTCGCCGAGGTCGAACCACTCTACAACTTCGCGAATTTTGCCGGGTTCCTCGTCGCCTTCAAGGATGTCACCGCGCATCTGCGGACGCCCGACGATTACGAACTGATCGTCTACCGGTTGATGGAGCGCCTGAAAGCGCAGAACGTGCTGCACGCCGAGGTCACGGTCTCTGTCGGCGTGTGCCTCTGGCGCAAGCAGGATTTTGCGGCGATCTTCGAAGGCCTCGATCGCGGCCGCCAGCGCGGCGAAAAAGACTTCGGCATCTCCTTCCTCTGGATCTTCGACGCCATCCGCCAGTTCGGCGCAGAGAAGGCCCAGCCCGTGCTCGATCTCGCCATTCAGTTCCGCGACCGCAACGTCGCCGCCTTCGGGATCGGCGGCGATGAGGTCAAAGGCCCTCCCGAGCTTTTCCCTGAGGTGTTTGCGCGCGCCGCCGACCACGGTCTGCATCTCACCGCCCACGCTGGAGAAAGCGCCGGACCGGAGTCGATCTGGGGAGCGCTCAACCTGAAAGCCGAGCGCATCGGCCATGGCCTTACCGCGGGACAGGACCCTGAGTTGATGGAGGAACTTGCCGAGCGGCAAGTCCCGATCGAAGTTTGCGTGACCAGCAACCTCCGCACTGGATGCTGCGCCGAACTCGCACAACACCCCGTGCGCCGCTATTTCGACGAGGGGCTCATGGTGACCCTTAACTCAGACGACCCGGCCATGTTCCGCACGTCGCTTGTCGAAGAATACCGGCTCGTTCAGGAGCACTTCAGCTTTTCCGACGATCACCTCCGCGAGCTCGCCCGCAACTCTTTCGAAGCTTCCTTCCTGCCGCCAGAAAAGAAGATCGAATTTCTGAATCTTTTTGACGCAACAGCGGCTCGCTAGAGACGCGCCTCGCGAACAGCGAACAGCGAACGACGAAGGACGAACGACGAAAAGCGGCAGGCGCTCCCTGTCCCCCGTTCACCCGTCACACCGCCCTGTGCATCCGTCACAAGCCAATGTTTTCGCGCTCGCCTATAATGTCTCGCTATGAAACTCGAAGAAAAAATTGCCGAACTGAAGAAACGCGACCAGCTTGCCGAAGAAGGCGGCGGCGCCAAACGCCGCGAGCGCCAGCACAAAGAGGGCAAAATGTCGGCCCGCGAGCGCGTCGAGTTCCTGCTCGACGAAGGCACGTTCGAAGAAACCGACAAGCTGCGCACCCATCGCTGCCACGATTTCGGCATGCAAGAGCAGAAAGTCTACGGCGACGGCTTCATCACCGGCTATGGCCGCGTCGAAGGCCGCCTGGTCTTCGTCTTCGCGCAGGACTTCACCGTCTTCGGCGGCTCGCTTTCCGAAACCAACGCCCTCAAGATCGTCAAAATCATGGACCTCGCCGCCAAGATGGGCGCGCCCGTCATCGGCCTCAACGATTCCGGCGGCGCGCGAATTCAGGAAGGCGTCATGTCGCTCGCCGGCTACGCCGATATTTTCCTGCGCAAC
>Ga0074044_10001572_pt1 | contig 20528 bp, 17 predicted proteins | sample BogForMeECP23OM1_FD_94443 | JGI IMG/M metagenome (GOLD analysis project Ga0074044, IMG submission 94443) | Bog forest soil microbial communities from Calvert Island, British Columbia, Canada - Bog Forest MetaG ECP23OM1 | ecosystem: Environmental > Terrestrial > Soil > Wetlands ...
CGCTGGCTGGTGGGGGCGTTCGCCATGCTCATCGTCTCGTTCGCGGCGATCCTGATCGTGCCGAGCCTCGTCGCGGTGCTGGCGGCGCAAATCTTTTTCGGCATCGCCATCGGCCTGATTTATTACTCGTCGCTTTTCTATTCGATGGACGCGGGCGAGGCGAAAGGCGAACAGGGCGGCATTCACGAGGCTGCCATCGGCGTCGGCAATTTTATTGGCCCGGGTGTCGGCGCGGCGTCGCTGCAATTTCTGCCGCAATACGCCAGCAGCGGCGCCATCGCCGTAAGCGGCTTGCTGCTCCTCGGACTGGGCGCACTGGTGACGATTTGGAAAACCGCCCGGTGATTTTTATTTTGGAAACCGCTAATCTTCGCTAATCTTCACTAATCAATTTGTATCAGCGCAGATGAGCGCTGATTAGCGGTTAAAATTTATGGATAACGAACGCAAAACTCTGGACGACCGCCAGAAAATGACCGAGCTGGAGCGCATCCGGCACTCATGCGCCCACGTCATGGCCACCGCCATTGCCAAACTCTGGCCCGACACCCAGTTCGCCTCCGGCCCGGCGGTCGAAAACGGTTTTTACTACGACGTCGAACTTTCGCACCGCATCTCGCCGGAAGATTTTCCGAAGATCGAGGAGGAGATGAAAAAGGAAATCAAGGCAAACCACGTCTTCGAGAAAATCACCGTCACGCGCGAGCAGGCCCTGGAAGATTCCAAGAAAGGCCGGCTCGGCGCGCTGGCCGAGCGTCCGGGCAATCCGAGTAAATTCAAGATTGGCAATCTCGAAGACATCCCCAAAGGCGAGCCGATCACATATTACAAGAGCGGCGATTTCATTGACCTTTGCGCCGGGCCGCACGTGATGCGCACCGGCAACATCGGCGCGTTTCGGCTTACCACCGTGGCCAGCGCGTATTACAAGGGAGACGAGAAAAATCCGCAGCTCCAGCGCATCTATGGCACGGCGTTCAAGAACAAGACCGCGCTCGACGAATATTTCAAGATGCTCGAGGAAGCGAAGCGCCGCGACCATCGCAAGATCGGCGCGGAGATGGGGCTGTTCGTGCTGGACACCGAATTCGTCGGGCCAGGCATGCCGCTGTGGTTGCCGAAAGGCACGGCGATTGTCGAGGAACTGGAAAAGCTGGCCAAGGAAACCGAGTTTCAAGCCGGTTACGTCCGTGTGAAGACGCCGCATCTGGCCAAGGAGAAAATGTATAAAACCTCCGGCCATTTGCCGTATTACGCGGAGTCGATGTTTCCACCGATGGAATTGAGAGAAGAAGGCAAAGCACAAGTTGATATTACTGACTCTGCGCGTTCCATCGAAGAAGCAGATAAATCCATGAAAGAAAGTTTGCGGAAGATATTTCCCAGACTAAACGAACGTAATTATTCACTCGAAGAATTTGAAAAAGACTTTTGGCAACAACCACCACAAGTTCGCGTTCATTTGGGAAAAGCCGGGGTTGCTTCAGTTTTTTCAAAAGTTAAATGGGCTGAATTAGCTGAACCCGAGCGCTACTACCTCAAAGCCATGAACTGCCCGCATCATCACCGCATTTTTGCGGCGGAGCCGCGCAGTTACCGCGATTTGCCGTTGCGCCTCGCCGAATACGGCACCTGCTATCGTTACGAGCAGTCGGGGGAACTCTTCGGCCTCATGCGTGTACGGTCGCTCAACATGAACGACGCGCACATTTATTGCACGCCGGAGCAGTTCGCGCAGGAGTTCAACGCGGTCAACGAGATGTACCTGAAGTATTTCAAGATTTTTGGCATCGAGAAATACGTCATGCGCTTCAGCACCTCCGCGCCGGAGGGCATGGGCAAGAAATACGTCAACGAACCGGAACTGTGGAAGAAGACCGAGGACATGGTCCGGCAGGTGTTGATTGATTCGAAGATCAACTACGTCGAGGTGCCGAACGAAGCGGCGTTTTACGGTCCGAAGATTGACGTGCAGGTCTGGAGCGTCATCGGCCGCGAATTCACACTGGCCACCAACCAGGTGGACTTCGCCGTACCCAAACGCTTCGGCCTCACCTATCGCGACAAGGACAACACGGACAAGACGCCGCTGTGCATCCATCGCGCGCCGCTGGGCACACACGAACGCTTCATCGGATTTTTAATCGAGCATTACGCCGGCAATTTCCCGCTCTGGCTCGCGCCCGAGCAGGTTCGCGTCCTTACGTTGAACGACGACGCGGCGTTGTTGGATTACGCCAAACCCATCGTGAATGAATTGCGCGCCAACTTCGTGCGCTGCGAGGCCGACTTCGGCACCGACCCAATCAAGGCGAAGATTGCCGAAGCCGAGAAAGCCAAAGTCCACACCATGCTCGTCATTGGCGGCCGCGACCTGGAAGCCAGCGCAGTTTCAGTTCGTCTGCACGGCAAAGGCAACATCGGCGCGAAGCCGAAGGGCGAAGTCATCGCGGACATCCTGGCGGCGATCAAGGAACGGCGGGCATGATTTTTCTGACATCCAAACGCCACACCAACCCAAACCTACCGTGAAAATATTCCTTTGTTCCATCGTTTTCGCTATCCTTGGTTTTACTCTTATGGCTCAAGCTCCGGAAACCAAACCGTCCACCACAACGAAACTGCCTTCCACCATTTTTGATTGGGAGAAAATGCAGCCCGTCCCCACCACCAACGGTGTCCGCCGGACGCTGTTTGACGCGCCCACTGCAACATTGGACAAGTTGCATTGCCACATTACCACGCTCAATCCCGGTCAAAGCAGCGGAGAACCGCGGCGACATCTGCAAGAGGAAGTCATCATCATCAAGGAAGGCACCATCGAGGCAACTTACGATGGCCATTCCCAAACCGTCGGGCCGGGTTCCGTCATCTTTTTCGCCTCCCAAGCCACCACGCGCCTGCGTAATCCCGGCAAAGTTCCGGCCACCTACACGGTCATCTATTATTACACCCCGTTGACGCCCAAGAGCTGACGGTTCCTGGTCGCGGCCAAATCAGCAACCGTAACATCGAGACTGGGAACGACGGCGCGAAGTCCTGAATTCTCCTTTCACGCGGGCTGTGCACAACTTGTGAATGGAGGTGAACAACTTGTGCTTGAATCGGGCGCGAAAGGGCACGACCTGTAAATAAGGGATTTTTAATTCAGAGAGTTAGCAGGTCTTTCCGCTGGTGACCGGGTTTTGGGGGCTCGACTGCCAGCAAGTCTAAAAAACAATGAGCGTGAGCACGGCAACATTAACGCATGAAACCCTTTCACTGGAAGGCGCCAATTCCTGCCAGTTTCTCGTGTTGTATGAAAATGCAGCCGCCCACGACCTGGCGATGGAAGTTTGCGGCGGGGTGATGGCGCGCTTCGAACCGGAACTCACATTTGCGTTCAGTTTTTGGAAGATTCAGGATTTAAGCGATCCAAAATCGGCCCGCTGGGCGGCGGCGGCCGTGGCGCGCGCGGACATCATTTTGTTTTCCTTGCCGGGCCGGGATCTGGCTCCGGAAACCGGCCGGTGGCTGGACGTGTGTGTCCAGACCCGGACGAAGGCGGAAGGCGCTCTGGCCCTGGTCGTCACGGAAACCGCAGAAGCGAGCCTGGCTGTCGGCGCGCTTTTGTCCCGGCTGCAAAATGTTGCTTATCGGCTGCGAATGGACTTTTTGCCGCTGATGCCGCCGCTCCCGGACACGAGCCTCGAGGCCTCCGCAGCTCGATTGCCGGCGGAGTTGAATGAGTTCCAGGAAGAATCCGGCAGCAATCATTGGGGATTAAACGAGTAGGGCTGAATCCTCTGCGGATTGATTCAAACGAAGGACAGGCTCGTTCCGGAATTTCAAAATTTCCGCATTGACTCGCCGGCTTCCCACCGATGCGCATCCGCATTTGACTATTTTCAGGTGATTCACTACTGTCGCATTCCGTAAAACCAACAACGAAAGTCAGGGAAATTATGCCACCGAAAATTGCCGAAAAGCCCGCCGCTGAAACCAAGGCCGCCGCGTCGCACCAGCGCGAACTCGACGCCGCCATTTCCACCATCACCAAGAGTTACGGCGAAGGCAGCATCATGCGCCTCGGCGATGCCCGGGCGCTGGTCAAAATTGACGTGATTCCGACCGGCGCGCTGGCGCTGGACCTCGCTCTGGGAGTCGGCGGCATCCCGCGCGGCCGCGTCGTGGAAATTTTCGGGCCGGAATCGTCCGGCAAAACCACACTCATGCTGCACGTCATCGCCAGCGCGCAAAAAACCGGCGGCCTGGCGGCGTTCATTGACGCCGAGCACGCGCTGGACCCGGGCTACGCGAAAAAACTCGGCGTGAACCTCGACGATTTGCTCGTGTCGCAGCCGGACTCCGGCGAAGAAGCGTTGACCATTTGTGAAACACTCGCCCGCTCGAATGCACTCGATGTCATCGTGATTGATTCCGTCGCCGCGCTCGTGCCGAAGGCCGAACTCGAAGGCGAGATGGGCATGGCGACGATGGGCATGCAGGCGCGGCTCATGAGCCAGGCGTTGCGCAAGCTCACCGCCATCCTCGCCAAGTCCAGGACGACGTGCATTTTCACCAATCAATTGCGCGAAAAGGTCGGCGTGATGTTCGGCAATCCCGAAACCACGCCCGGCGGCAAGGCGCTGAAATTTTACGCGAGCGTCCGGCTCGACATCCGCCGCAAGGACACGCTCAAGGACGACGCGGGCAACGCCACCGGCAATCACGTCCGGGTGAAAGTGGTGAAAAACAAGGTGGCGCCGCCGTTTGCCGAGGCCGAGTTCGACATCATTTACAATCACGGCATCAACAAGGAAGGTTCCATCCTCGAAGTGGGCATTGAACACGGGGTTGTGGACAAAAAAGGCGCCTGGTTGCAGTTCGAGGGCGAGTTGATCGGCCAGGGCAAGGAGGCCGCGCAAAAGGCGATGGCCGAAAAACCCGCGCTGGCCAAAAAAATCGTGGATGCTATTCTTGCCAAACGCGCAGCGGCTTGATCCCGCGCCCGCGCTCAAAATGAGCACTATTTCCGAAGTGGATATTGATCTGGAAAAGCTTTTCCTGCCCGCCTGGGCGCAGGAAGCGCCGTCGGCCAATCGCTACGCGAAATTCGCGGGGGAACCCGCCGGACGCGAAGACCGCCCACGCGAAGGCCGGCGCGGTGGACCGCGCCCGGACTCGTTCGGCGAGCGCCGCGGACCCCGTCCGCCGCGTGCCGGTGGAAAGTTCGGCGACCGCAAGAAAGGATTTTCCCAGCGTGATGACCGGGGCGAACGTCGTCCCGCAATGCGGGATTTCGAGCCACCCGCGCCGTTGCCGGAAATCGCCGTCACATTTTTGCCGGACGAAAACGGTGTCGAGTCGCTCGCCCGCCAGATCAAGGTGACCGGCCGCGCCTATCCGCTGTTCCAGATTGCGCAAATCGTCCTGGTGAAGCCGGAGCGCTACGCCGTCCAGCTCGGAGTGAAGAAAAATGCCGATGGCACGGTCAAGCAGCCGCTGTTCGTCTGCGCGCTGGACGACACGCCGTGGTTGAGCGAGGACGAAGCGGTCGCGCACGTGCTCAAGAATCATTTCGGCACGTTTTACCAGGCCGAACGCACGGCCACCGAACCACCGAAGGGCAAATACACTTTCGTGGCGCAATGCGGCTTGAGCGGCAAGATTCTCGGTCCGCCGAATTATCACGATTACCAGAACCAGTTGCGCAAGCTGCACGCCGAGCGGTTTTCCCGGATGCCGTTCGAGGTCTTCAAATCGCGCGTCAAAATTGTGCGGGACGAGGAAGTCGTCAAAAAATGGGTCGAGGAGCAAAGTTTCACCACCGAATACACCTGCTTGAACGTGCCGGAGCCGCTCAAGCTCCCAAACCTGGAGGAAGTGGAAAAACATTTTCGCGCCGTCCACAAGGACACCATCATCAAGCCGGTGGAATCGCACACGGTCGGCGGCGTGTTAAGCCGCAACCTGCGCTGCCGGGAATTGCAACGGCTCGTGCGCAATGATTGGGAACGGCAGAAATATTTTCCGCTGCAACTGGCCACGGGTCTCAGCCGGCAATTCGCCACGCACGGCCTGCATTTCTTCAAGGTCAACCGGACTTTCACACACGTTTCCGTCGCCCGCCCGCAGTTTCTCGACCTCGAAATCACGCCGGTTTCGGAAAATATCAAGCGCATCGTCGGCCACATCAACGCGCATCCGAAATGCACCCGGCGGCAATTGATCGAAGCCCTTGCGCCGACGCCGCAGCCGGCGGTCATTGAGATCAAGCCGGAGGTGCCGCCGGCTGCCAGCGGTGCGGAACCCCCCAAAGGCGGGACAACCAACGCCGAGCCGACGCCGGAGCAGACTGCCGTCATCGGCGATTTGCACTGGCTGGTGCATCAGGGTCACGTGATTGAATTTGCCGACGGCCGGATGGATACGGCCAAAAAGCCCGTGCCCCGGCCGCCCAAACCGGAAGCAAAACCGGCGGAGGCAAAGCCGGCTACAGGAGGCGAGGCCGCTCCAACCACGGTTGAGCCGGAGGGAGAAACCCCGATTTTGACCGAGGCGGAAATTCCCGCGTCGGAACCGAAGCCGGCAGTTGAGCCGGAACCAGCCGCGGAAGCAACGGCTGAAACTCCAGCCCCAACTGAAGCCGCTGCGGATGAATCTGCAGGTGAACCGGTGGCCGAAGATGGTGCGACGCCTTTGTAGCCGCCGACGTCAGTCGGCGCAAACCTCCTTTTGATCAGCGCGGACTGACGTCCGCAGCTACGATTAACAGGATAAATCCTTGCTTTCCTTAATCCTGTGCGCTGCTAACCTGCCCCCATGGCTTTTTCAAAGTTAGGTCTCTCTCCGGCGACTCTTGAAGGCGTGCGCGCGGCGGGTTACATCACACCGACACCGATTCAGCTCCGCGGCATTCCGCTCATCCTGGCCGGACGCGACATCATCGGCAGCGCGCAGACCGGCACCGGCAAAACCGCCGCGTTTGCCCTGCCCATTCTCACGAAACTGGACCGGCACGCGCCCGGTCCGCGCGCGCTCATTCTCGAACCGACGCGCGAACTCGCCGCGCAGGTGGAAACGGCCATCCGCGATTTCGCGCGGTTCACCAATTTGAAAGTCACCGTCGTTTATGGCGGCGTTGGTTACGGACGGCAGTTGGATGACTTGCGCGCGGGCACGGACGTCCTCGCCGCCACGCCGGGACGTTTGCTCGACCACCTCGAACGCGGCACGGTGCGGCTGGACAAGGTCCAATTTCTTGTGCTCGACGAGGCCGACCGGATGCTGGACATGGGATTTCTGCCCGACGTGCGCCGCATCGTCGAACGCTGCCCGCGCCAGCGCCACACCTCGCTGTTTTCCGCCACCATTCCGCCGCAAATCGAGACGCTCATTCAATGGGCGATGCGCAGCCCCGAAACGATTGAAATCGGCGCGCGCCGGACCCCGGCCGAAACGGTGAAACACGTCATTTATCCCGTTTCCGATTCGCAGAAATCCGACCTGCTGCTCGAACTGCTGAAGCGCGTGAATTTCAACTCGGTGCTGATCTTTTGCCGGACGAAGCACGGGGCCGACCGCGTCGTGGGATTGCTCAAGCGCAACAATCACGCCGTGGCCGTGCTGCACTCGAACCGCACGCAAAAGGAACGCGAGCAGGCGCTCAGGGGTTTTCGCGACGGACGATTTGAAGTGCTCGTGGCGACGGACATCGCCGCGCGCGGGCTGGACATCGCGGACGTGAGCCACGTCATCAACTACGACGTGCCGCAGCATCCGGAGGATTACATCCATCGCATCGGGCGCACGGGCCGCGCGGAAGCGCACGGCGACGCCTTCACCATCATGACCGCCGAGGATGGCAGCCACGTCTTCGCCATCGAACGTTTCATCAGCCAGAAAATCCCGCGCGTGAAACTGGAGAATTTCGATTACAAATACACCATGCTGTTCGAGGAGGGAAAACCCGGCCAGTCCAAGGCCGGTTACGCCGGCAAAGCGCGCGGCGTGCGCGTCCACGGCGGCTACCACTTCGCCCCGGGCGGTCGGAGAAGGTAAAAAACGGAGTGCGCCCGTCCTCGGGCGCAGCAACGCACGGAAGACGGGCTGTTTGAAATTTACTGAGGAGATGGAACTTTGAACATTTCTGTGGCCGGGAACGGCCACACTCCGGCGGACGGAGAAGGTAGCGCTCCGCAACGGAATGGACGGAGCGGTGTTGGATTGACGGAGCGGTGTTGGATTGATTAAATGAGAATGCTCAAACTGATTTTAGGAATAGGTTGCTCTGTTGTGGGTCTTTTGCTGGGCGGTCTGGCGCTGGTGGGATTTTCTCTATTGGGTGGTGTAGAGAAACTGCGAACATTTTGCTTGGCTTCAGTCTTCGCAGTTTTGGCTATAAGTTTGGTTGGAGTTGGTTGGTTTCTGATCGCTCGGCGAAATTCGCCAATGTCGTGGAAGGCCAAAGCCTCGAATGTCCTAGTCCTTTTTTGTTTCGGGATTTTTGCAACCATCGTCGGCCCCAATTTCATTAAAGCAAGAAGCACGAGCGCTGAAAATGCCTGCATCAATAACCTGCGCCAGATTGATGCCGCTGCGAATGAGTTCGCTTTGGAACACAGCAAGACAAACGGCGAAGCCATCAACTATCCCGATGACCTGACGCCCTACATCAAGCTCAACAAAGACGGTAAAATTCCACCCTGCCCGCAAGGCGATGTTTATTCTATTAAAAAAGTTGGCGATACTCCGACCTGCTCGCTCGGCACTACCGTCACCCCGGCCCACGTTTTGCCGTAACTGTTAGCGATAAACTTCCCGACGGTGCCCGACGGTGATGACAATGATTTGCAAGGCGCGGTCGTGGATTTCGTAAATCACGCGGTAATCGCTCACCCGAATTCTCCAGGCGTCGCGGCCTTTGAGTTTTTTCACGTCCGCCGGGCGCGGATTGGTTTCCAGCGCGGATAATCGCGCGAGAATCCGATTTGTAATTTCATCCGGCAGCCGATCCAATTCCTTCTGGACAGATTTGGGCAGGATGACTTGAAATTTCATCTGGTTTGAAGATGTCATGGCCTCCGCCACGCATTTTCCAGGAAATCCGCCTATAGTTTTTAGTTCTTTTTCTTGCGACCCCGGCTGGCGCGATAAGTTGCCAAAGTCGAGAATTGACCGGCGGCGATTTCCGAATGGGCACGGTCATGCAAAGCGTCGTAAGCGTTGATGTCCGAAATCTCTTCGAGAATCAAAGCGCCAATGGCCTCCTGTTCCTTTTCGGGCAGGGTGGAGGCTTTTTGAATCGCTTTTTCCAGCAATGCGGTCATGGCTATACGATACATGAAACATTCACGCACTCAAGGCGAAGTTGTCTATCGCCCAAAACAAAACCGCCCTCGCGGCGCGGGCCGGAGGGCGGTGGTTAAAACTCAGCATTACTTTCCAACTTCATTTTCTTCCGGAATCCGCATTGAGTAGAACGAGCGATAGACGAAAACCAGCGCGACGAGGAAGAAGGCTGCGCCGATGGCCACCTTGGCCACCGCATGGTCCTTCTGCATGGTCACCGCGATCTGGGTTGCCAGCAGGCCGAACAGCGTGGTGAATTTGATCACCGGATTCATCGCCACAGACGAGGTGTCCTTGAACGGATCACCCACGGTGTCGCCCACGACGGTGGCGGCGTGCAGGTCGGTGCCCTTCTGGCGGAGGTCCACTTCGACGATTTTCTTGGCGTTGTCCCACGCGCCGCCGGCGTTGGCCATGAAGATGGCCTGGAACAGGCCGAAGAACGCGATGCCGATGAGGTAGCCGATGAAGAAATACGAGTTGAAGAACGCCAGCGCCAGCGCCATGCAGAAGATGACGATGAAGATGTTCCACATGCCCTTCTGCGCATAGACGGTGCAGATGCGGACGACTTCCTTGCTGTCCTTCTCCGAGGCGGTGGTGGAGTCGAGTTTTATGTGTTCCTTGATGTAAACCACCGCGCGATAGGCGCCGGTGACGACCGCCTGGCAGGAAGCGCCGGTGAACCAGTAAATCACCGCGCCGCCCATGAGGAGGCCGAGGATGATTTCCGGCTGCACGAGGCTCAAATGACCAATGACGCCGCCGAACAGGTTTTCGAGCAGCATGATGATGCCGAACACCATCGTGGTCGCGCCGACGACGGCGGTGCCGATGAGCACGGGTTTGGCCGTGGCCTTGAAGGTGTTGCCCGCGCCGTCGCCCTTTTCCAGTTGATACTTGGCGTTTTCAAAGTCCGCGTCGAAGCCAAAGTCGCGTTTGATTTCCTCCTTGATGCCCGGGCGGCCTTCGATCTGGCTCAGTTCATACACTGATTGGGCGTTGTCGGTGACGGGGCCGTAGCTGTCCACGGCGATGGTCACCGGCCCCATGCCAAGGAACCCGAAGGCCACCAGGCCGAACGCGAAGATGGGCGCGGCAAATTTGAAGGTCTCCGGCATCAGCGCAATAATCGGCGAGCCGCTGTAGGTGGCGAGCAGGACGCTGCCGAACATCAGCGTCAGGATGCACAACCCCATCCAGAACGCGCAGAAATTGCCGGCCACAAAACCGGACAAAATGTTCAGCGAGGCGCCGCCGTGTTTGGAGCAGTTGGTGACTTCGCGGACGTGCCGGGAAGTGGTGCTGACGAACACCTTGGTGAATTCAGGAATCAGCGCGCCCGCCACGGTGCCGCAGGAGATGATGGCCGAGATCACCCACCAAAGGTTGGCATCGAAGCCGGGCTGTTTCGCGAGCAAGAACCAACTGGCGACAAACGTAACGATGATGGACACGGCCGAAGTAATCCACACGAGGTGGGTCAGCGGCGCTTCAAAGTCGAAATCCTTTTTGTGGCCGTATTTGGCCTTGCTGAAGATTTCGTTCGCAAAGTAGGACACCAGCGAGGTCACAATCATCAATGCGCGCATGGTGAACATCCAAATGATGAGCGTCGCGCAAACGGCCGGGTTGGCCTCCAGTGCCAGCGCGAGAAACGCAATCAGCGCCACGCCGGTAACGCCGTAGGTCTCAAAACCGTCCGCCGTCGGGCCGACGGAATCGCCGGCGTTGTCACCGGTGCAATCCGCGATCACGCCCGGGTTCTTCGGGTCGTCCTCGGGCAGCTTGAAGACGATTTTCATCAGGTCGGAGCCGATGTCGGCGATCTTGGTGAAAATGCCGCCGCAGATGCGGAGGGCAGAGGCGCCGAGGGATTCGCCGATGGCGAAGCCGATGAAGCACGGGCCGGCGAGGTCCTTGAGGAAGACCAGGATGCAGATCATGAAGAACAATTCCACGCAGACGAGCAGCAGGCCGACGCTCATGCCGGAGCGGAGGGGGATGCCCAGCGTGGCGAACGGGTTGCCCTTGAGGGCCGAGAACGACGTGCGGGAATTGGCGACCGTGTTGATGCGGATGCCGAACCAGGCGACGCCGTAGGAGCCGAGGATGCCGAGGATGGAGGCGGCCAGAATGACCGCCACATCCCGGAGGCTTTTTTCCTCCAGCACCTTGAAATAGAAGAACATGCAGGCGGCGATCAGCACCCAGAGAATGACGAGGAACTTGCCTTGCTGGAACAGGTAGGTTTTGCAGGTTTCCCAGATGGTATGGGAGACGTTGCTCATGGACGAATGCACCGGCAGGGCCTTGGTCTGCTTGTATTGCACCAGTCCGAAGAAGGCGCCGACGAAGCAGAGGAAAATACCCACGTACATGAGCGTCAAGCCGCTGACCCCGCCCAGCCCGTCGAACTTCACCTGCGTCAGGTCGGGAATTTTGATGTCCGCCTCACCGGCAAACACGTTGGTTGCAAGGCCGAACAAGCAGAACATCGCAAGCGCCCACAGTAAAATTTTGGTTTTTTTCATAAAGAGGTGTCGCGGGCGAAGGCTAACAAAGCTCTCCCCCCCCGCCAACCATTTTTGGCAAAGAACTCTCCAAAAATTGAACTGACGCCCCGCCGATTTCATTGCCTGTCAACACGATGAATGGCTCCCCGTCACAGCGCGCTCTGAGCTTCTTTCTAACTCTCTGGGGGACGAAGCCCGAAACCCGAAGGCCGAAGACCGAAAGAAATCCGAAGGCCTAAGCTCGAAGCGCAGAACTGCTTATGAGCTTGGTTGTCCTTCGGATTTCGGGCTTCGGGCTTCTTTCGGCATTCGGCATTCGGATTTCAGCCCCGCCCGTCGCATTTGACCTTGTCGCTCACGGTGCGTTTCCTCATCTTTGCGGTGATGGACGAACGCGCGGTTTCCACTTTGAACAAACCGGACGCGGCGTTGGAACTGACGCTGCGCCCGTCGCTCTTTTCCGAATTCACCGGCCAGCTCAAGGTCAAGGAGCGCCTCGGAATCGCCGTGCAAGCGGCGAAACAGCGAAGCGAAGCGCTCGACCATATCCTGCTCAGCGGTCCGCCCGGCCTGGGCAAAACCACGCTCGCTTACATCCTCGCCAAGGCCATGGGCGCGAACCTCAAAAGCACCAGCGGCCCGACCATCGAGAAAGCCGGCGACCTCGCCGGTCTGCTGACAAATCTCGAGGAAGGTGACGTGCTGTTCATTGACGAAATCCATCGCCTGCAAAAAACCATCGAGGAATATCTGTACCCGGCGATGGAGGATTTCAAACTCGACATCATCATTGACCAGGGGCCGAACGCGCGCAGTGTGCGGCTGAATCTTCCGCGCTTCACCCTCATCGGCGCGACCACGCGCAGCGGCCTGCTCACCGCGCCGTTGCTCACGCGCTTTCCCATGCGCGAGCGGCTGGATTACTATGTCGCCGAAGATCTGGAGAAAATCATCGTCCGCTCGGCGCGTTTGTTGAAGGTGGAGATCGAACCTGCCGGCGCGCACGAAATCGCCCGGCGCAGCCGCGGCACGCCGCGCATCGCGAACAACCTGCTCCGCCGCGTGCGCGATTACGCGCAGGTCCGGCACGACGGCCGCATCACCGCCGATGTGGCGGACAAGGCGCTGGCGATGCTGGAGATTGACCAGAACGGCCTCGACGAAATGGACAAGCGCATCCTTGAAGCCGTCATCGTGAAATTCGGCGGCGGGCCGGTGGGCGTGAATTCGCTGGCCGTTGCCGTGGGCGAGGAGCCGGACACGATTGAGGAGGTTTACGAACCGTATCTCATCATGGAAGGTTACCTCAACCGCACCCCGCAAGGCCGCGTGGCAACGGAGTTGAGTTACAAGAAACTTGGGTTGAAGGCGGCATCAGGAAACCAGTCGAAATTTTTTTAGCCGTGCATACAAGCATGGGGAAATTTACCTCGCCTAAACAAAGCGCGAAAGCGAAACAAATTTACTTCCGCGCTGATGCGGTGAGGTTTTTCGAATGGTGCAGGTTTAATCTCAATGACTGCATAAAAATGCTCGATGTCGCCGACAAAGGGGAGTTTGAGTCGGGCAAAATTCCAAAGAATATTTTTGATGCTGTGCGGTCAGCATGGGCAGACAATCTGAAAACTCGTTTGCCTTGGAACGAACATTTCGCCGTCATACGGAAGGTGTTAACGAATTCAAGCGACTATGATTCGTTTATGAATTGTTCAATGCACTTGTTGAACAAACTGCCAAAACGGATTCTTATTGCTGTTGCTGCCGGAGAAAGGAAGCGGGCAAAGGAAATTCACGATTCTTTTTTTGCCGACGACGGTGAGATGCGCCTGATGGATTATTTGCGAGTTTGGCAGAGTCGGAGCCGAGCGATGAACAAACTGATAATTCAAGTGACGGGAAGAAAGTTAAATGACAAAGGCCATCTTGATGCGGAACAGTATTTCCTCGACATGGTGGCAGTAAAAGGAACTGCTTCGATTGGAAGCTTGAGATATTTTCTCGGTGGGGTCGTGCCCGTTCGTTTAAAGAACAAGCGCGAAATTACTTATGATGAGACTTTGATGCCCAATGTTGTGCTGCTGCCAGACAAAGACGGCCTTTGGGCGTCTGAGGCCCGCCTCAATCGTTTTTTGAAAAACCTTGGCCGAATTCTTTCTTCCAAAAAGAAACGAGGAACGTCTCTGCATGAGCCTGATTGGTTGCATGGCGTTGATCAGACTGTGCGATTTATTGTTGAAGGCTGGTGTCAAAATATCACTGTTGATGAGGAAAATTGGCCAATGCTTTGTTTCTTAACCACTTCAGCCCTTGTGAAGTTTCTTCGGTTATGTAATGTCAAACATTGCAAGCTTGGAAGAAAGGATGCCCGCACCATAGAAAGAGAAATTCAACGGCTCGGATTGGTTAGGCTTCCGCGAGGTCGGATAAAGCATGTCGAGAAAAAGGGCGGACATTTCCATTTCACCTAATTTTGCGACAGCAGACTGCGCATCTGATTGTCGCCCTTTTTCCAATATGAGTGCGGTAAAATGCGCTCGTGAAAAAGAGATCGCATCGGCGAGTGCTGCCGAAACACAGAAGCTCGCGTAGGAGCAAAAAGTCGAATAATCTGTGGCACTGGATTTTCCTCGTCACGGCTTTCGTTCCGCTTGGTGTTGAATTGATACGTTTCACCGAACAGCTGTTGGCGACGTTCAAATGTGATTTGCCCGCACCAATTTTCTTTCACTTCACGTTTAATTCGTGTTTCATTTTGCGGTTTTAAATTATGCCCAAGCGCACTGACATTCACAGCGTCCTCATCACCGGTGCCAAACCAGCACCCTGTCATTTTGCCTGTGGCGGAGGACGGCAAATGGGATTACATTGAAGTGCGTGAAGAATATTGCGGTGCCCATTCTCATGGCGCTGTCAATCCTGCCCCAGGAAGGGCGCGGACAGACCAACGCCACGCTGGCGGGTGAGGAGGACCATTTCGCCGCCGAGCGCCGGCGCATGGTGAAGGAACAATTATCCAGTTCGGGCTACGGCATCACCAATGCCCGTGTGCTGGCCGCCATGGGCAAGGTGCCGCGCCACGAATTCGTCCCGGCGGAACTCCGGCACCGGGCTTACGACGACGGTCCGCTGCCCATCGGTTATGGCCAGACCATTTCCCAACCTTACATCGTCGCCTTCATGACCGAAAAACTTGAGCCGCAGCCGGCGGACCGCGTGTTGGAAATCGGGACCGGTTCGGGTTACCAGGCCGCGGTGCTCGCCGAATTGGCGGGGGAGGTTTACACCATTGAAATCGTTGACGTGCTGGCGCAACGCGCTGCGGCCGACCTGAAGCGTCTCGGTTATGCGAACATTCATGTGCGCGCCGGGGACGGTTACCAGGGCTGGCCGGAAGCCGCGCCGTTCGATGCCATCATTGTCACCTGCGCCCCGGAACAGGTGCCGCAGCCGCTCGTTGAACAACTCAAGGACGGTGGCCGGATGATCATCCCCATCGGACCGGGTTGGGACCAGAACCTGGTGCTGCTCCACAAGCAGGACGGGCGCCTGGAGAAAAGCGCCGTGCTGCCTGTGCGGTTCGTGCCGATGACCGGCCAAGCCTCGCACGAAACCAGTCCATCCAATCAACCCGCCTTCACGCCGCATTGAGGACTGGCTTTCGTCCGACCGCCGCAATTTTCTTTCGTTCCGTGCGTAATCCGTGTTCAATCCGTAGCCGCAAGTATGCCCAAGCGCACGGACATTCATAGCGTCCTCATCATCGGCGCCGGACCGATCATCATCGGCCAGGCGTGCGAGTTCGATTATTCCGGCACGCAGGCCTGCAAAGCGCTCAAGGAGGAAGGCTTCCGCGTCATCCTCGTCAACTCCAACCCGGCCACCATCATGACCGACCCGGAGTTCGCCGACCGCACCTACATCGAGCCGATCACGCCGGAATGCGTCGAAAAAATCATCGTGCGCGAGTTGGAAGAGATGAAACGTCTGGGCGTGCCAGTTCAGCGTGCTGCCGGCGTCCCGCCGGCAGTTCCATATAAACTTGTGCTTTTGCCCACGCTCGGTGGGCAGACCGCTTTGAACACGGCAATGGCTCTGCACCGCTCCGGCGCCCTGGAAAAACACGGCATCGAGATGATCGGCGCGAAGCCGGAAGCCATTCACAAGGGCGAGGACCGCGAAGCCTTCAAGCAACTCATGTTCAGCATCGGTCTCGACGTTCCGATTTCCGGCACCGCGCACAATCTGGACGAAGCCCGCGCCGTGACGGAAAAAATCGGGCGTTTTCCCGTCATCATCCGGCCGGCGTTTACGCTCGGCGGCACGGGCGGCGGCATCGCCTACAACCGCGATGAATTCGAGGAACTCGCCAAGCGCGGCCTGGACCTATCGCCGGTCAGCGAAATCCTCATCGAAGAATCGCTGCTCGGCTGGAAGGAATTTGAAATGGAAGTGATGCGCGACAAGGCCGACAACTGCGTCATCATCTGCTCCATCGAAAACTTCGACCCCATGGGCGTGCACACCGGCGACAGCATCACCGTCGCGCCCATCCAGACGCTCACGGACAAGGAATTCCAGATCATGCGCGACCAGAGTTTTGCCGTGATCCGCGCCGTGGGCGTCGAGACCGGCGGCTCGAACATCCAGTTTGCCGTCAACCCGGACAACGGCCGCATGGTCATCATCGAGATGAACCCGCGTGTCAGCCGCAGCTCCGCGCTGGCGTCCAAGGCCACCGGCTTTCCCATAGCCAAAATTGCCGCCAAACTCGCCGTCGGCTATCTGCTCGACGAAATCAAAAACGACATCACCCGCGAAACTCCGGCGAGTTTCGAGCCGACGATTGACTACGTGGTGGTGAAGGTGCCGCGGTTTGCGTTCGAGAAATTCCCGCAGGCCGACCCTACACTCACCACGCAGATGAAAAGCGTGGGCGAAGCCATGAGCATCGGACGCACATTCAAGGAAAGCCTGCAAAAATGCCTGCGCTCGCTGGAGATTGGCCGCAGCGGCCTGGGCGGCGACGGCAAGCCGTGGCGCATCGGCACGGAAGTCTATGGCGACCGCGACGTCCTGCCCAAGGATGTCATCAGCCGCAAATTGAGCGTACCCAACGCCGAACGCATCTTCTTCATCCGCCACGCCCTGCGCGCCGGCTTCACCATCGACGAAATTTTCAACCTCACGAAAATCGACCGCTGGTTCCTGGTGCAGATCAAGGAAATCGTGGATTTTGAGGAAGAATTGGCCTCCGCGAAGAATTAGTAAGGTAGGGCGCGCGGTCCCCAGCGCGCCGGTGGGGCGAGCGTCCCCGCGAGCCGCAGTTGGACTTTGAGGTCGCAAATTGCGACCTCAAAATACTGGTGATGGCAGGCAAAGGAACCGGTCACAATTTGTGACCGGTTCGGTATAAGATCACAAATTGTGACCTTGAACGTTTTTAAGGTGGTCACAAACTGTGACCACCTCTGGGAGAAAGGCTAGAAATGGAAGGGCAAATGGCAGTGATTCCGGTGGAACGGATCGAAAAAGCTATTCTTTCGATTCGCGGCGAAAAAGTGATGCTGGACAGCGATTTGGCTGAATTATATGGCGTTGAAACAAAAGTCTTGAATCGGGCAGTGAAACGTAATCAGAGCCGTTTTCCCTCCGATTTCATGTTTCAACTCACGCCAGAGGAGACAGAATCTTTGAGGTGCCAAATTGGCACCTCAAACGTGGGCCGTGGCGGACGTCGGTATCTTCCCTACGCCTTCACCGAGCACGGCGCGTTGATGCTGGCCAACGTGTTGAATAGCGAACGGGCCGCCCAGACCAGCGTGCAGGTTGTCCGCGCCTTCGTGCGGCTGCGGCAGATGCTGGCCTCCAACGCCGAACTGTCGCGCAAGCTCGCGGCGCTGGAGAAGAAATACGATGCGCAGTTCAAAGTTGTCTTTGCTGCCATCCGGCAGTTAATGTCGCCACCAGCGAAACCAAAACGCGAAATCGGATTTCACGTGAAATATGACGATGCCAAGCCCAAGTCAAAGCAGAGATAATGACGCTCAACCCTCAACCATGAACTCTCAACCAACTCCGTTTCTGGTGCAGATCAAAGAGATTGTGGATTTCGAGGAAGAATTGGCGGGAGTTGCAAAATAAGGGTATTGGGCTAATTCTGGTTCAATGCAATGTGCATTGTGCCAACAAGAACGTGAACTGTGTGATAGCCATATCTGCCCCACTTTGATGCGCCGGGCGTCACACAGTTCATTACGTTTCAACTTCACGATTCGTTTCCCGTCACGCGACGCGCGGAGTTTGAAGCGATTCTGAATGAGCCGGACAATTCCGCGAAACGCCGGAAGTTGGAAACGTGGTTGGATCGCGGTCACGGCGAGTGCTGGCTGCACCGGCGCGACGTGGCGGAATTGGTCGAAAAGACGTTACGCGAAGGCGACGGGTGCGAGTATCGGATGCAGGGGTGGGTGATTATGCCGAATCACGTTCACTTGGTGGTGGATGTCTGGGACGTGCCGCTGGTGAAATTGATCAACGGTTGGAAGGGCAAGTCGTCGCGCGAAGCAAATAAACTGCTCGGTCGTCGCGGCGCATTCTGGCAGGAGGATTACTACGACACGCTCATCCGAGACGAGGCGCATTTGAAACGTGCCATCCGTTACACCGAGCAAAATCCAGTGAAGGCATATCTGGCACGAACAGCCCGCGAATGGCCGTGGAGCAGTGCCGGTAAGCGCGACGAATACGAACGCCTGTCGTGGCAGCGCGCATAGGAGCACGGGCTTCAGCCCGCTTCAACGCCGCAAAGTTCGGAAGACTCTTGAAAATCGAATATGCCTGGTCTGCGAACAGTGAAGCGCCGTAAACGGCGCGCTCCGGCTACGGGGCACGACCTTCAGGTCGCTTCATTTGGATATTGAGAAAAAATCGGTGATGGCAAAGAATTGAAATTATGGAGCAGGAAGCCGGAAAGGTGCTTCCGCAGATCGCGCGGCGTTCGGTCGAAGCCGCGCTCCGCGGCGATGCGGGAAAGCCGGCCTTCGCCACCGAAGGTATCCTGGGCGAGCGGCACGGCGTCTTTGTTACCATCCGCGGTCCGCGAGGGAAGTTGCGCGGCTGCGTCGGCACGTTGACACCCCACTTTGCGAACACCGCCGAGGAAACGTGGCACGTCGCGCGCGATGCCGCCTTCCTTGATGGGCGTTTTGCGCCGGTTGGCGCCCACGAACTGGAGCATTTGCGCTTCGAGGTCAGCGTGATTTTCCCGTTGGAGGAAGTCACCTCGCCGGCGGAGTTGGACCCACGGCGTTACGGCGTCGTGCTGGCCACCGAAGATGATCGTTGCGGGATATTGCTGGCCGACGTCAAAGGCATCAAAACCGTCGAGCAACAACTCACCACCGCGCGGCGCAAGGGTGGCATTGGCGAGTTCGAGCCGGTGCGCATCCAGCGGTTTGCCGTGAAGAAGTTCCGCGAGGAGGATTGAAAACCGGGAACCAACCATGAACTCGCAGCCCGCGCGCAACCTTTCCAACCGTCTCCCGTTTTCCCCGTGCCCGGACGACATTTTCTTTGCATGCATCCCGCCCATTATCTAGCATCGTTTCATCTATGGGATTTGATTCATTTTCCGCCGGCTCCAAGGCAACCCGGCTCATGGTTGCCGCCTTGTTCGCCTCATGTCTCAGCTTCCACGCCGCCGAACCATCATCGCCCGTTACCACCACCAATGCCGCCGCCACCGGCACCATTGAAAATTCGGTGGTGAAAATTTTCGCCACGGTGCGTTACCCTGATCCTTACAAGCCATGGACAAAAGCCTCGCCGGAAGATCAAACCGGCAGCGGCGTGGTGATTGAAGGCAGGCGCATACTGACCAATGCCCACGTCGTGGATTATGCCAGCCAGGTGCAAATCCAGGCGAATCAGGCCGGAGATAAAATATCCGCCACGGTGGAGGCCATCGCTGCGGGAATTGATCTGGCAGTGCTCAAGCTGGATGATGAAAATTTTTTCGACACGCATCCGCCGCTGGCGCGGGCCAAGACGTTGCCGGGCATCAAGGACACGGTCCTGACCTACGGATTTCCGGAAGGAGGCAACAGTCTTTCGATCACGAAGGGAATCGTTTCGCGCGTGGAGTTCGCGCCGTATAATTACCCGGTTTGCGGTTTGCGCATCCAGATTGACGCAGCCATCAATCCCGGCAACAGCGGCGGTCCGGCGGTGGTGGGCGACAAGATGATCGGGCTGACGTTCAGCCGCCTGAATGAGGCCGAGAACATTGGCTACATCATTCCCAGCGAGGAAATAGACTTGTTTCTTCAGGACATCGCCGATGGTCATTATGACGGCAAGCCCGCCATGTATGACACCTTGCAGACGTTGGAGAATCCGGCTTTGCGTTCGTTCCTCAAGCTGCCCCCGAATGCCGAGGGAATGGTGGTTCATAAGCCCTACAAGGATGACCCGGCTTATCCGCTGAAGGAATGGGATGTCATCACCAAAATCGGTGACACTCCGGTGGATGATCAGGGCATGATCAAGCTGGGAGACAACTTGCGCGTGCGCTTCGAATATGAAATTCAGCACATCACCACCAATGGCACTGTGCCGTTGACCATCGTCCGTGCCGGCAAAGAACTGAAAGTCAATCTGCCCGTTTCAGCAGATTATCCG
>Ga0074044_10001573_pt1 | contig 20525 bp, 14 predicted proteins | sample BogForMeECP23OM1_FD_94443 | JGI IMG/M metagenome (GOLD analysis project Ga0074044, IMG submission 94443) | Bog forest soil microbial communities from Calvert Island, British Columbia, Canada - Bog Forest MetaG ECP23OM1 | ecosystem: Environmental > Terrestrial > Soil > Wetlands ...
ACGCCGATGGGCGTACCGACCGGATTAAGCGACGTGCCTGCGTCCGCCGGAAACAGTATGACGCTGCCTATGTCTGCGGCAGGAACGCCTGCCGGTCCGCCGGTGAACTGGGCAACATAAAAGGCACCATCCAGCGCGCCGCCCCCTGATCCGATAAACCCGATACCCTCCGGCAATGAGATCGGAACAGTTGCGCTCGCTGGGATGAAGACGACTGGCCCTGCCGCGCCGTCAGCATTGGGAGCGTAGGCTTCCACCGCACTCAGAATGCCGCTTGAGACATAGAGCGCGCCGGTCGTACTCGTTGAAATCGCGGTAGCGCCAGAGAGGGTGAAGATTCCGCCGCCTTCTGCGGTGCCTGTGATATTAACAATCGGGGCCTGGTTTCTTAGGCCGCCGGCTTTGAAGACCGCGATGTTGCAATTGAGGCAGAGCCCTGCAATGGAGGCCGGGCCAGCGCCAAAATTCAGGACCGCCAGCTCATCGAACCCACCCGCATGGCTTACGCCGGCGAGGGCCAGCGTGGCGATGACGGCGGCGCTGGTCACGGTCAAGAACGTGCGCCGGGCGTTTGCGATCATGAGCGCGGCTCTGTGCGCCAATGAGAACCCATCCCTTCCGTGAGTCATCGTATGCATCCTTCCCTGAGTCATGTGTGTAACCCCCGCCGAGTCATCGGGTGCGCCCGTGTGACTCAACCTGTCGTCCTCCGCGTTGCCGGTGACCCCCCCGAGGAGCCCGGCGCAAGCAGATCCTCACCCCAAAAAATGCGAGGCCCTTGCCGACGCGCGTTTCGGTCGCCTTACCTACACTGATCCAAAGACAATATCAAGTGCGTCGTAACGCCTCCGTAATTTAGTGACCTGCGCGGGCGATAGCAATCATTAATTTCCACGATTGCTGATGGCGCTCGCCGTGGGGCATCTGCGATTTGAAATGCCCGGCATACGGCTGTGACGAACCCGTTGTCGCCGCCGCGCGCAAAAGGCAGCCAGCTTGAACTCCCGGGCGACTTAAGCCGCATAATCAACCTAACGGCTGTCCAGCTAATCGAACCGCAGGCGGCAGCCGGTTGCTGGCTGGAGTTTACCGGAGTGTTTAGGGAGTCTTACTTTCCTGTGGCGGCCTGCTTGACAAGGGCCAACGGCAGGTGCTACCTAACGCGCGTTCGTAGTTTTCTAGCGGGCAGCGGGTAAAAGTGTCGACCCGAGGCCTGTTAGTGGGGAAAAGGTTCGACCAACCACGAGGGCTCCAACTGGTCTTGGGGGTGTCTATGCTGAACGGGAAATATGAACATGGTCGAGGCACGCGGTGGCGGAGCGTGCTGGTGGCCACGGTGGCGACGGTAGCCACGTTGTGGTCAACGGCGGCGAGAGCGACCATCACGCAGGGAGATTTTTCGGTCTTCGGATTCTTCGAGACCCGCGAAGAGGGACGCTGGGGTGAGGGCAGCGCTGCGAATAATGGCACGCCCACCACGTTCACTCATCCGACTCCCACCACGACGGTGGCCAACCAGGGAATCGCGTCGTCGTACACGGGCGGCAGCTTCGACTTCAATCATTGGGACCTGGACGAAGCGCGGCAGTTGGGCGACATCCGGCCCGACTATCACATGGTCAAGAACTACAAGTTCCTGGGCCGCTTCGACACGCTGGTCATGAAGGACGCCGACTTCTTCGCGTTCTATCGTCCCTGGTACGACGCGGAAGGCACCCTGAAGAACAAGGGGACCGCCAATCCCAACGCGGACTGGTTCAACTACAGCCATCAGCAGAACCAGCAGGAGTACTTCCGTGACGACCTGCATGAGTACTACGCGCAGTTGAACTTCACGGACAACTTCTCGTCGCGTGTCGGCAAGCAGGAAGTCATCTGGTCGGAAGCCGATGCGCTGTCGGGCACCGAAATCACCAACTCAGTCGACTCGACCTACCACGGGTTCATCCCGTTCGAGGCGGCCGAAGACGTGCGCAAGAACCTCAGGATGGTGAAGTTCAACTACATCCTGCCCGACTTCATGAAGACGGCCAACAACGAGGCCGAGGCGTTCATCATCCCCGGCGACTGGGAGGGCCCCGGCTTCGTGGTTAACACCAACGATTCCCGCTCGCCGTGGGCGGTCGCGGCCGCTACGGGAGCTCCGGCGGCCTCTCCGTTTACTCCGGCCGCGCTGGCCTTGGCGAACAATGACGTCAACCAGAATGGACAGCCGGTCCAGGCCCGCAGCTTCCTTCAACAAGACGCCAAGAACATGATCAACCTGGGCGGCTTTTATGCCAACAAGAACGTCATCGAGACCAGCCGCAACCCTTCGAACTCGCTTCAGAACAGCGAGTTCGGTGCGCGCTTGTCGAGCTTGCTGCCGATCGGTAACGGCCTGCAAGCCAGCTTCATCTACCTGTATGAGGATCGGAACAACGCGACCGGTCTTTGCACCTCGTGCGAAGGGCACGGTACGCCGTTGTTCGTCGGGCAGTATTTCTACGGCGCTCCGGGATCCAGGTCCCTGCACAATACGACGCCGCGTGCGGGCGTTCCGGTGGTTGGCACCCTCGACATTCTGCTCGTCAACCGGTTCCGGCGCAGCAACTACTTCGGCTTGACCGGCACCTACTACGACAAGGAATTCACGGACATCGTTTATCGCTATGACACCCTGTACACTAACAACCAGGGGGTCAACGTGGGCAGCACGGCCGAATGGGCCACGAACGCCCGTTTCATTATCGCCGGCGACCGTCCGACCTACATTCCGTTTCTTTCCAAACAGCACACGTTCCTGACCGCGCAGTACGTCAACACCTGGTATCCCAACCGTCCGAGCAACTCCGTACCGAGCATCGCGAACACCCTCGGCAAGGTTCGCGAGGACAGCAACTTCTTCTTCGTGTCGGCGGTCAACTGGGTGCTCAACGGCCAGTTGACGACCACCAACGCCTGGGTCTGGGACATCGACGACCAGGTCGGTAACGTGCAGTCAACCAACGTGTATCGCTACTCGCGCAACGTCCTGCTCGGGGTGAACGCGGCATGGTTCCTCGGACGGAGCGGTCGCTACTCCGATCCGTTCCTGTCCAGCGTGGAGCAGCGCACCAACGAGCTCGAGTTCACGCTCACGTACGAAATCTAATCCTGACTGGACCGGCAAGGCGGCTGTGGCGTATGCTACAGCCGCCTTTTTATTTCCGGTTGCGCGGCCGCATACTCGCCGGCTTTTCGAGCGGCGCGGGCTGTGGCGCAGCAGAGGTCTACGGAGTTGAATGATTCGACTGCCTGGTATTTGATTCGCACCAAGACGGGAAAAGAACGCTGGGTACGCGATCAGCTTCAGACGACCGTTCCCGAGGTGTTCCTTCCGCTTCTCAGGGGCAAAACTCCGCGATGGGGGCGGATGACGATGACTGTCGCCCCGTTGTTTCCCTGCTACGTGTTCGCGCGGTTTGATCTTCAGCTTCGCTATTTCGACGTGAAATATATGCCGGGAGTGCGCGGCATAGTTTCGGCTGGGAATGATCCGGTGGCGGTGCCCCCGGCGATTGTTACCGAGATCAGGCGCCGGGGTATCGACGACATTGTGGAAATACCGGAACGGCCGTTCGACAACGGAGAACGCGTCCTGGTCGTGGAAGGGCCGTTCCGGGGATTCGAGGCCATTTTCGAGCGATATCTTTCCGGAGCGGAACGGGTCGCAATCCTGCTGAGTGCGATCGAGGCCGGCGGGCTGCGCGTATTGCTGCCCGCATCCGCAGTCGCCAAATTCACCTGATTCCGGCGGGATCTCGGTATGAAACGCGCGCAGCTGCATGCAATAATGCAGCGGTCCGCGGCCAAATGGGACGGTCTGGAGAACAATGAGCCGAGTACGCAAACCAATGCATATCGAGCCCAAAGGATGGGGTCGAGAGGTGTGGATCGCGAACAACGATCGGTATTGCGGGAAGATCCTGGAAATCAAGCAGGGCAAGCGCTGCTCGCTGCACTACCATCAGGTGAAGACGGAGACGTTTTACCTGCGGTCGGGGCGGCTCAAGGTACGGGTCAAGGAGTCGGCCGACTCGGACGCGATTGAAGAGTTCGTGCTGAATCCGGGCGATTGCATGGATATACCGATCGGGCTGGTGCATCAGATGGAAGCGCTGGAGGACGCGGAGCTGTACGAGTTCTCGACCCAGCATTTCGAGACCGACTCGCACCGCCTGGTGCGGGGAGACTAGCAAGGCGGCGCGCGGGACTCGGGCAGGGGCGAGCGAAAACCACGCGATGGCGAAAGTAGCATTAATTACCGGCGTGACGGGCCAGGACGGTTCGTACCTGGCGGAGTTGCTGCTGAACAAGGGTTACGAAGTGCACGGGATGGTGCGGCGCACCTCGAGTTTTGCGACCGGCCGCATCGACCATCTGCGTTCGGGCTTCGGGGCCAGCGCGCAAGGCCTGCAGCTTCACTATGGCGATCTGGGCGATGGGACAGGGCTGCGCCGGATAGTGGAGCAAGTGCGGCCGGACGAGGTTTACAACCTGGCGGCGCAGTCGCACGTGCGGATTTCGTTCGATCAGCCGGAATACACCGCCGATGTGGTAGGGCTGGGGACGCTGCGGCTTTTGGAGGTGCTGCGCGACCACAACATGCGCCATCGCCGCACGGCGCGGTTTTATCAGGCGGGGTCGTCGGAGATGTTCGGCAAGGTGGCGGAGAGTCCGCAGCGCGAGACGACGCCGTTCCATCCACGCAGTCCCTACGCGTGCGCCAAGGTATACGGGCATATGCAGACCGTTAACTACCGCGAGGCGTACGGGCTGTTCGCGTGCAACGGGATTCTGTTCAACCATGAATCGCCGCGGCGTGGCGAGAACTTCGTGACCCGCAAGATCACGCGCAGCGCGACGCGCATCAAGCTGGGGCTGCAGCAGAAGCTGGCGCTGGGGAACCTGGACTCGCTGCGCGACTGGGGCTTTGCGGGCGACTACGTGGAAGCGATGTGGATGATGCTGCAGCAGGATGCTCCGGATGACTACGTAATCGCGACCGAAGAGAATCATTCCGTGCACGAGTTCCTGGAGATGGTCTTCGACTACCTGAAGATGGACTGGCGGAAGCACGTCGAGATCGACCAGCGGCTGTTCCGGCCGGCGGAGGTGGACGTGCTGATCGGCGACGCGAGTAAGGCGCGCCGAGTGCTGGGATGGCGCCCGCGGATGGACTTCAAGTCGCTGGTCACTACCATGGTCGATGCCGACCTTGAGCTTGCGCAAAGCGAACTCAGAAGCCGCGGTCAATAGCTGCGCTGCTGACGGATAGTCAATCCGGCCCGTTTCCTCATAGAGACCGTCAGTCGGATTCTCGCGAGGATTAGCGATGATTCCGCCGACCCTCATCCGGCGCGCGGCGCGCCACCTTTCGACTCCGCTCACGACAGGCTCTTCTCCCGGCGGGAAAAGAGCTCTAATTTAGCGGCGGTCTTTTGATTGGAAGATCGGCAATGCCGGTCAGGTTGAACTGCCGAATTCCGATTCCAGGCGATCGATATCGGCTTCCGACAGGTTGAAATACTTGCACTCGGGATGGTGCAGAACGAAGGCGCTCGTCGAGCTTTCCGGGTCCATCATGAAGCCCTCGGTCAGATGCACTCCGAGCGCGTGACGTTCCACCTCGAGCAGGTTGAACAGTTGCGCCTGATCTTCCAGTCGCGGACACGCGGCATAACCGAACCCGTACCTTTTGCCGCGATAGCGAGTTTGAATCAGATCCTTCAGCGTCAGGCTCGGCGGATCGCCGATTCCCCACATCGCGCGGATCTTCTGGTGCAGCAGCTCGGCAAAGGCCTCCGCGCCTTCGACGGCCAGCGCCTGCAGAATATGCGAACGCAGGTAGTCGCCCTTGCTTTTCCATTCCTCCGCCATCGCGCGCACAGCGCCGGTGATCGTTACGACAAAGAAGGCGGCATAATCGTCGCGGCCCGAGCTCTCGGCGGCGACGTAATCAGCCAGGCATAGATATGGCGGTTGGCTTTGGCGGCCGAACTTGAAGCTGGCGATGACCGTTTTTCGGTCGGGCCCATGGATTTGCACCGTACGGTCGCCGTCGGATTGTGCACGGAAAAAGCGAAAGATGGCGTTGGCCGCGATGTCCTTGCGCGCGAGCATCACTTCCTGCACCTCTTCGACGGCGGCCTTCAGCTCCAGCGCCTTGGCTTCCCCGTCGCGCAACGCCTGCTGCGCATTGCGCAAGCCGAGATGCTTCGAATACAGCATCGCGGGATTGATGAAGCTGAAAATCTCGCCGAGGTCGTAGCCTTTGATCACGTGCGTTTTCAGGTCCGGCGGCACGGGAATCTCGATATCGTGACGCACCGACGATCTTGCGGCCGGCGCGGGCGCGGTTCCGTTTTGCGCCTTGGGCGCCGCCTCGAGCATCTGCCGGGATTCTTTGTCGAGCGCGCGCCGCAGGGTCTCACGCCGCTCGTAGTCCATGACCTGCTTGGCGAGGTCCAGTCCCCTCATCGCGTCGTTCGCGTATGCGACTACGCCTTCGTACTCCGGCGCGATCTTCATCCGCGTGAACCGGTTCGAGAGCGCGGCGCCGCCCACCAGGATCGGGCACTCGATTCCAGCGCTTTTGAGATCCTGCGCCGTGGCGACCATCATCTGCGCCGATTTGACGAGCAGCCCCGAGAGGCCGATGGCGTCGGGCTGATGATCGCGATAGGCCTTGATCAGTTCCTCGGGCGGTACCTTGATGCCGAGGTTCACGACCTTGAAGCCGTTGTTGGACAGTATGATCTCGACCAGGTTCTTGCCGATGTCGTGAACGTCACCCTTGACCGTCGCGAGAATTATCTTGCCCTTGGTCGCAGACTCGGTCTTTTCCATGTGGGGCTCGAGGTGCGCGACGGCGGCTTTCATGGCCTCGGCGGATTGCAGCACCTCGGCGACGATCATCTGGTTGGCGTTGAACAGCCGCCCGACTTCGTCCATTCCCTTCATGAGCGGGCCGTTGATGATTTCCAGCGGCCCCATGGTCTGCAGCGTTTCGTCGAGATCCTCGATGAGTCCTTGCTTGGAGCCTTCGAGGATGTAACGCGGCAGCCGCTCCAGGAGCGGCAGATCCTTGCGATCCTCGGGTGTGGCGCGGCCCTTCTTGGCGCGGAAATGCGCGGCGAAAGCCGCGATCGGCTCGGCACCGCGCCACCAGATCAAATCCTCGGCGAGCCGCCGCTCCTCTTCCGGAATGGACGGATAGCGTTCCAGTTTTTCGGCGTTGACGATCGCGAGGTCGAGCCCGGCCTGCACGCAGTGATAGAGCATGACCGAATTGAGAACTTCACGGCCCGCGTCGGGCAATCCGAACGAAACGTTGGAGATGCCCAGGCTGGTCCTGGCGCGCGGCATGGCCTGCTTGATCAGGCGAATACCCTCGATGGTCTCGACCCCGGCCCCGATGTAATTGCGATCGCCGGTGCCGACCGGGAAAACCAGCGGATCGAAAATGATGTCTTCGGGCTCGATGCCGTATTTTTCGGTGAGCAGCTGATAGGTGCGTTCCGCGATCGCGAGTTTCCGCGCGCGAGTGATGGCCTGCGCCTGCTGCTTGTCCTCGTCGATACACATCACGATCAGCGCCGCGCCAAAGCGCTTCGCCATCCGGACCACGGTCTGGAAGCGTTCGGCCTCTTCGCCATCTTCGAGGTTGATCGAGTTTATGATCGATTTGCCTTGCGTGCGCTTGAGCGATTCCTCGATCACGTGATGATCGGTGGAATCGATCATCAGCGGAACTTTGACCTTCTTTACTTCGATTTCGAGAAACTGCGTGACGTCCGCCATCTCGTCGCGATCGGGGTCCTGCAGATTGATGTCCAGGACCTGCGCGCCGCGCCGCACTTGCGCGCGGCCGACTTCGGACGCTTCTTCGAATTTGCCTTCGGCGATCAGGCGCTTGAATTTGCGGCTGCCGAGCACGTTGGTTCGCTCGCCGACCACCACGGGACGGGTCTGGTCGTCAATCAGCAGCGTCTCGATGCCCGAGACCGCCGACCGCTTGAGGGTGGAACGGATGCGCGGCTTCACTCCCGCAACCGCCTGCACGAGCAAGCGGATATGATCATTGGTGGTGCCGCAGCATCCCCCGGTGAGGTTCAGCCATCCATTGCGAGCGAAGCGTCCGACCTTCTCCGCCAGCATCTCCGCAGTTTCGTTGTAGCGACCTTCCTCATCGGGGAGTCCGGCGTTGGGCACGCAGGCGACGTTGAAGCGCGCTATGCCAGAGAGGGTGCGCAGATGGTCGGTCATGAAGTCGGGGCCGGTCGCGCAGTTGAGCCCCATCCAGAGCAGGTCGCGATGCGCCAGCGAGGTATAGAAGGCCTCGATGTCCTGACCCGCGAGGAGGGTGCCCATGGTCTCGATAGTGCCCGAGACCGCGGTTCCGACAGCGACGCCCGACTTCTCGATGGCCCGGTCGATGCCGATCAGGCCGGCCTTGCAGTTGAGGGTGTCCTGCACGGTCTCGAGCAGCAGAACATCGGCGCCGCCTTCGATGAGGCCCAGGGCCTGCTCTTCATAAGCTTCCGCGAGCGCATCGAAGGTGATGCCGCCGGTGACGGAGATGCTCTTGGTGGTCGGGCCCATCGAGCCGACCACGAAGCGCGGTTTGTCCGGCGTGCTGTAACGTAGCGCTTCTTCGTGTGCGATCGCCGCGGATATACGGTTCAGTTCAAAGGCACCGGCCTCGAGCCCATATTCAGCGAGTACGACTCGCGTCGAACCGAAGCTGGCGGTCTCGATAAGATCAGCACCCGCTTCGAGGAACCCATCGTGCATCTCACGAATCAGGTCGGGCCGCGTCCGTACGACGTTCTCGTTACAACCCTCGAGGTTTGCGCCGCCATAGTCCCGGGCCGAGAGGTGATGGCCCAGAATAAAGGTGCCGAACGCGCCATCGAGCACCAAAATTCGCTCGGTGAGCAGTTCCCGCAGCAGCTTTATCCGGTTTGCATCAGTCGCCATCAGACTCCCACTCTAATCGCAGAGTGAATTCTCACCTTATCTCAGCGAAGATCCCCATTCAATTTTGCTTCGCGGAAGGTTCGGTTCGGCCAATTGTCGCAGCCCAGCGTTTTTCGCGCGTCGTTTCATGAGCCAAAGTCGCCGCATCGCCTCAAAAACTATCGTCAATTCGCGATGGAATTGATGGCATTAGCTAGGTGTAGGTGAAAATTGCTGATTGCTCGCTCACCTTATCGACTGGGAAACTAACCCTGCGATGGGAATTAATTGAAATTAGATACAGTCTCGGGCGACCGCTTTCGGCCTCTGACGAAAGTATCGTTTGCTTTCCGGACATCAGCAGCGAGCTCGAAGAAAAGGTGAGGGCCATAAACAACGGCTTGTGATTGTCCTGTCGGACAAGATGATGGCATTTTAAATTTTCAAGGAGGATGGAAAAATGTCGAATCATTTCACCGGACTCAATCTCGGCCCTCCTCTCGGGGACCAAAGACTCGACCTTTGCGACCTCTACGCATTCCAGGCGCCCGCGGACGGGAAGAGGACCGTACTCATCCTTAATGCAAATCCGTCTGCCGACGCGCTCCATCCCGAAGCCATCTACCGCCTCAACATTGACAACGACGGAGATTGCCTGACAGACATCGCGATCAGCTACGTGTTCTCACAGCCGCAAAACGGCAAGCAGACCATAAACGTCTTTGTGGCAAAGGGCGCGGAATCCCGCTCGGCCGAAGCCGTCGGTACGAAGATCATCTCCGGCGCCGAGGTCTCCTTCGGCGCCAAGCCGAACATCGTCAAGTCCGGCGCCTACACGTTCTTCGCCGGTACTCGTAGCGACGCTTTCTTTTTCGACTACGATGGAATCAAGAATCTGTTCGATACCTCGGGTGGCAGAAACTTCACCGCACCGCACCTGGGCGGCAAGTCCCCATGGACGGGCGTGGACTCAAATACGGAAGCCAATGTGTTCTCGACGGTGATCGAGTTGCCGACGAGCGAGCTTGGCGCTAAGCGGGAGATACGCATCTGGGGGCGATGCAGCGTGCGCAAGGACGGCAAGCTCCTTCATGTGGATCGCGCCGGCCACCCGAGTGTCAGCAGCTTCTTCAACACCGACGGGACCAAATTGGAATACAACGCCAGCGAGCCGGTCAACGATCGCAAGCGCTGGACGGATCAGTTCGTCCACCTGCTGGGGCATACCGGCAATTACACCCACGAAGAAGCAATCGCCGCGATCGACGCCCACCGCATCCTGCCCGACATGCTGTGCTTCAATCCTTCGACGCCCGCGAAGTATCCTAACGGCCGGGTTTTTAGCGACGATGTCATAAATTATCGCCTCGCCTTCCTCTCCAAGGGTGAAATCCCGCCCGACGGCCTTAAGCCGCATACCGACATTCTTAAGAAGTTCCCATACATCGGTACGCCGCATACGAAGAAGAGCTAGCACCACGCGCGACAGAATGGTTTTCGATGTAACAAAATCCTCGCCGACGAGGGCTGGGGTTGTCGCCAGCCCTCGTCGGCGAGGATGCGATCGGACGTCCGCGTTAGATGTTCGCATACGCCGTCTTCGAGGTGATTCTGCCTTTCCTCGTTGATATAAACGCAAGACGGCCAGACGAGCGAATCCTAACGGGGACGGCTGATTGGCCGGACCGGAGATAGTCGTCACTTCTCTACGTCCTCAGCACCGATTTCGAGCTCCGGCTGCGTCACGATTACTGCTCGCCGCATGCGGGCTTGCGATGGTTGCGGTGGCTTGTGGCTCCAACCGCACGACGCCGGCGCCAGTCGGACAGGGGCTTTGGGTTCCGAATCTCACCGGCTCGATAACGGAATTCACAGGGTTGGCGTTCGCCGTCAGCGGCACGCCCACGCCAAATGTCACGAACCTGAGCCCTGATCTCGATGAGCCGGTAGGAACCGCCTTCGACAACTCAGAGAACCTCTGGGTGAGTAACTTCGGCAGCGGCACCTTGACCGAGTTCACGCTTGCCCAGCTGAAAGTGCTCGCTACGACCGACAATCCGGCGGCCAACGTCATTATCTCGGGCCTCTACGAACCGCGCGGCGTGGGATTCGATGCTTCGGGCAACCTGTGGGCGGCGAACTTCCTCACCAGCACGCTGGTCGAATTCATGCCGAGCCAGCTTGGCGCAAGCGACAGTCAGCCGCCGCACTCCACTATTGCCTCGATTGACCTTAGTGAACCTGCGGGCTTGGCGTTCGACAAATCCGGGGGTCTCTGGGTAGCCAACGAGCTGAGCAACACCGTGACGCTTTTTGCCGCGAGCCAGCTTGCTGCGGGCGGTAATCAAACCCCCACCGTAATTCTCTCCTCAAATGAGACCGGCAGCATTGAAAGGCCTCGCGGGATTGCGTTCGACAGCGTCGGCAATCTTTGGGTGGCGAACTACACTCATCAGGCCTCGCCTCTCGGCACGGTGGTTGAGTTTGCAGCAACCGACCTCGACACGAGCGGCAGTCCCAATCCGGCCCTGATCATCAGCTCGACGACGGTGAACGCCACCAACAGCCTCGATGGACCCAGGGGAGTCGCCTGTGACCATCGCGGTAACTTATGGGTGGGAAATTTCTTCAGTGACCAGTTTGGGAGCCTGGCCAAGTTCGCAAAGGACCAGATTGCTTCCAGCGGCGGTCCCATCCCCAAGATCTTTCTGGACTCGAATACCGCGGGCACCAACATCAACGAGCCGGAGTTGATGAGCTTCGGGCCCTCAATCAGGTAAGCAGCGGGTTTCCCGACAACAGGACTTTTGCGCCTTTGTGTTGACCGGGTATCTGCGATAACCCTCTCGGCGGAGCATCGATTATGGCTGAGGCCTACTACAAGCAGCATTGGGTCGAAATCGAGCCCGAGCGGCACATTGCCTACGACCAGATACTGGCGTTCCATCCGGCGATGGAACCGCTCATCCGCCCGCTGGAACTCAGGCCGGGCTTGCGGGTGCTCGACGTCGGTTCGGGCCCGGGGCACACCACGTTTGAGCTTGCGCGCCGCGCAGGTCCCGAAGGGAAGGTCACGGGGGTGGATATCAACGCGGACTTTATCGCACGGTCGAAGGCGCGCGCGTCAGAGCAACAGCTTTCCATCGAATTCGTGCATAGCGCCTTTCCTCCGCTCAGGTTCTCCGACGGCGCCTTCGATCGGGTCTTCTGCAAAAACGTGCTTGAGTATGTAGATTCCGCGGCCGATACTGTCGCAGAAATGGCGCGGGTTGCAGCACCCGGCGGGGTGGTGGTCGCGACCGACAGCGACTGGGACATGATCGCACTCGACATCGGCGAGGAGGCGCGCGAGCTCAGCGATCGCGTGCTCGCCGCCGCGAAATCGATAGCGATCAAAGAGCCGCGAATCGGGCGGCGGCTGCGCGGCCTGTTTGTCGGCGCCGGACTCGCGGATGTCAAGGTTGAGATCATCGCCGGCGCCGACGTCGCGGGCCGTTCGTTGCCGATGCTGAAAGCGAGCCTGGCGCGTTATGCGCGCGATTCGGGGCGGGTGGCGGCGGAGGAAGTCGAGCGATGGCTTGGCGCGGTCGAATCGGCAATCGGTGGGGGGAAATTTCTGTTTGTGTTGCCGCAGTTTGTGTTGCGGGGCACAAAGCGATAGCGCTCAACAATCCTGGGGGAAAACGATGATATTTGCTTGGCTTGCCTTCTTTGACGGGATGCTCGCGTTTGCGCTCGTGGCGGCGGGCATTCTCGGTGCGCACTTTTATTTCGCGGCGCCGTTCTTTGGCTTTCAGCTTTTCTTGTTCGGATTCCTGCTGAGCATAGTTGGTTTTGTGCTCGGTCCACTTGGAATTCTGATGACACGCTCGGGCCAACGCCGGATAGCACGGCCGCGCGCGCTGGTGGGAACGGCGCTCAGCGCCGCGATCGCGATACCGGTGCTCGTGGTGGTGCTCTCCAGCGCCAAGTATCCCGCAATCAACGACATCACCACCGATTTCGAGAACCCGCCCGAGTTCGTTCACGCCGAGATGCTGGTACCGAACCAGGGCCGGGACCTGAAGTACAGCAAGGAAAAATACATGCCCGCGCAGCAGCGGGGCTATGCTCCGCTGGTCCCCGGGAATGTCGCGGGTGACCCCGCGGCGGTTTTCGACCGCGTGCGAAACATCGCGGCTACCATCCCCGATTGGCAGATCACGTACACCGATCCCGCGACGATGACGATCGAGGGCGTGTGCGTATCGCACCTGTTCCACTTTCAGGACGATTTCATAATCCAGGTGCGGTCGGGACCGAACGGGATGAGCCTGGTCGAGATGCGCTCGAAGTCGCGCGACGGAGTCGGCGACTTCGGCGTGAACTACAATCGCATCGTGATGTTCATGGGCAAGCTGCAAGCGGCCGGATAAGGGTTTCTCTCCATAAGGCCTTCTCCCCAAACTAGGCACAAGGCCTTTCGGAATCCGATAAGAACAGAATCGTAGGGAGGCCGGATCAGAAATCCTTCAATGCGCTGATGGTGCGGCGGACGGCGCTGTTGCGGTCTTCGTTCACCGGATTGGTGAACACGATCGCGGTGCCGATGCCCGGCGCCATCAGTTCCTTCAACCGCTCGCGGATGCGCGACTCGGAACCAACCAGCAGGGTTGAATCGATCATCGCGTCGCTGACCGCCTTCATCGCCGCGTCGCCATCGCGGCCCGCCTCGCGAATGCCGGCGATTTCGCCCTCGAAGCCCGCGCGCGCGATCATGTTGCCGTAGAAACGCAGCGCGCCGTAGCGCGAAAGCAGCTTGCGCGCCGGACGCCGGGCCGCATCCAGGTCGTCCGAGATGAACGCAGTCGCGAACAGCGTCGCCTCGATCTGCTTCGGATCACGGCCCACGGCGCGCGCGCCCTCGGCCAGTTCGCCGAGCGCTTCAGTGACCCGCCGCGGCGGATAGAAATTGAAGATCACGCCGTCGCCGATTTCACCCGCCAGCTTGACCATCGGCTTCGACACGCCGGCGAGGTAGATGGGCAGTTTCTTCGTCACCTTCGGACCGGTGGTGCCGGCTTCGAGCGGTTTTCTGATGGCAGCGACGGTCTCGCGCATCTTCGTCATCGGGTCGCCCATATCGATCTTCAGCATCGTGTTCATCTCGCGATGGCCCGTGCCGAGCCCGAGGATGAAGCGGCCGCCGGTGAACTCCTGTACCGCCGCGGCTTCGTTCGCGAGCAGGATGGGATGACGGAAATAGATGTTGGTAATTGCGGTGCCGAGCATTATGCGCTTGCTGTTGAGGCCGAGTGCGAGCGAACAGGCCAGCGAATCGTTGCCTGCCTCGGTCATGAAGGCTCCCGCGAAGCCGGCATCCTCGGCGGCCTTGGTCCACTCGATTAAAGTCGCCGGTGGAGAGTCGGGAAGGGTCGAAAAAGCGAGCGCTATCCTGGCCATGGCTGGATAATCCTTTCCTGGAGCGTTGGGACAGTTTCATCAAGCGGCGCTCGGCGTCAAGCGTTCGAGGCACGAAAGCCTTATTGCGGCAAGAAGCGATAGTGCTGGACGTACTATGGCTTAACGAGCTATTGCTTCTCTTCGTGCGCCGGGGGCAGCGACTCCCGGTTGTGTGGGACAGCAGAAAGGAGCCGAAACATGAAACGTTTGGTCTTGGGGATTTTCTCTGGAGTTCTGTTGATCGGGTTGGCGGGAGTCGCGTCGGCCAAGGATCTGACCAGCACCGGGCTCGAAGAGGCATTCATCGACGCAGTCGCGAATTGCGGGGTGTCCAGCACGATCGGGGGAGCTCTCGGCAAGAGCCAGGACCCCGGCGTCCAGGCGGCGCTTCGTAATGCAATGTTCGTTGAGGGGGCGGACGACGCCGCCGGGATTGGTAGCGGCGCCAAGGGACACTCCGACTGTATCCAAAAGGAACTGGTCGGCCGCGGCTATACGGCGAACCAGCTCGCGGCTCTGCCGTATTGCGTGAAGAACGACTGGCCGGGGCCGCTCACAAGCCTGGGCAGCTGCGTGCAGGGCCACGCGCGTCTCGAATCTGGGCTCAATAAGGCGAAGTAGGCTTCGTTCGCGAGCGGATTTGCGACTTACGCGGGCGCGGCTTCGCCGCGCCCGCGTATCTATTCCAGTCCATACTTGCGGCGCTTGCGCCACAGCGTCGCGACGTTGATTCCCAGCATGTCGGCCGCTTCCTCAAGGGTGACCGCCTGCTCGAGAACCAGCTCGATGTGCCGGCGCTCGATTTCCTCCAGGGTCAGGTTCTGATCGGGCTTTCTGGGTCCCGCCAGCAGGCGGTCGGGCAAGTCACTTAGCGCGATACTCTCGCCGCGGCTCAGCACCACCGCGCGTTCGATGACGTTCTTGAGTTCGCGCACATTGCCCGGCCATGCGTAAGCCGCCAAGGCCTTCTGCGCCTCGGGCGATAGCGCGAGCGAAGGCTTATGCTGGCGCAGCGCGGCGTGCTGGACAAAGTGGGTGGCAAGGCGCGGAATCTCGGCCGACCGTTCGCGCAACGCGGGCACGTGAATCTCGATGACGTTGAGGCGGTAATAAAGATCCTCGCGGAACCGTTTCTGGCGCACGAGCGCTTCGAGGTCCTGGTTGGTCGCTGCGATGATCCGCGCATCGACCCGGACGGTCGCGTTGCCGCCTACCCGCTCGAAAGTCTTCTCCTGCAGAAAGTGCAACAGCTTCGACTGCACCGAGGGCGAGACATCGCCGATCTCATCGAGCAGGACGCTGCCGCGTTCGGCCGCTTCGAGCCTGCCCGGCTTGTCCTTGATGGCGCCGGTGAAGGCGCCGCGCACATGCCCGAACAGCTCGCTTTCGAGCAGATGCTCGCTGAGCGTGGTGCACGCGACCTGCACGAACGGACCGTTCTTGCGCGGGCTTTTGCGATGGATATACGCGGCGAGCATGCTCTTGCCGGTGCCGCTCTCCCCCGTCAGCAGCACGGTCGCATCGCTTTCCGCAATTTGCGCGGCCGTGTCCGCGAGCTTGCGGCTGGCGGCGCTCTCAGTCAGAAACGCATGCTGGTCGGAGAGCCGCTCGACCTCGGCCTTGAGCCTGCGGTTTTCGGCGCGCAGCTCGTTCACTTCGAGCGCGCGCGCGACGACGCGGCGGATATGCTCCGCGCTGAACGGCTTGGGCAGGTAGTCGTAGGCGCCAAAGCGCATCGCCTCGACCGCATCGGGAATGGAGCCGTATGCGGTCATCATGATGACCTGAACGCCGGGGCTTTTCTGCTTGAGCGCTTTCAGCAGACCGAACCCGTCCATGTCGGCCATCCGGATGTCACTGATGACTACCTCCGGTTCGCCGGATCCGGCGAGGTCGAGCGCGCGTTCGGCGCTCTCGGCCTCGGTCACGCGATGCCCCGAGCCTTCCAGCGTGGCGGTGAGCATCCGGCGAATATTGCGGTCGTCATCAACGACCAGAATCCTGGCCAAGCAACTCCTCCCGTATTGGAATCTCAATCGTAAACGTGGTGCCTGCGCCGCGCGAGCTCTGCGCGAAGATGCGCCCGTTATGCGCCTCTACGATTTCCTTGGCGATGTACAGGCCCAGGCCGGCCGATCCCATCTCCGCAGCGCTGTCGGGAAACTGCGCGTAGGGCTCGAAGATTCGCGGCATCATTTCGGGCGCAATTCCCGCGCCGGTATCGCTGACGATGGTGCGCACGATTTTTTCGTCGCGCTTGAGCTCGATTGTGATGCGTCCTCCCGCCGGAGTGTAGCGGAGCGAATTGCCCACCAGGTTGGTGATGACCCATGGCAGTTTGATCGGGTCGCCCCAGATGGGCAGCGGCTGCGCATCCGCCACGATCACCTCGAGATGGATGCGCTTTTCCTCGGCTTGCAGCGCCAGCGGCCGGCACGCATCGCGCACCACGCGATCCAGCTCGATCGGCCGCCGTTCCACGCCGATTCGCGCCACCGTGGTGCGCGATGCATCGAGGAGATTGCCGGCGATAGCGGTGAGCCGCCCGACGTCGTCGTGGATCGTGTCGAGCAATTCGCGCTGCTGCGCGCTCATTCCTTCGTGCATTGACTCCGCCATCAGCTCCGCCCCAATCGCCAGGGAAGTAAGCGGCGTCTTGAGTTCGTGCGAAAGCGTCGCGATCAGGTTGGTGCGCTGGCGTTCCTGGTCGCGGATGAAAGTCACGTCCTGGAGCAGCAGGATAGTTCCGAGCGGCGTGCCGCCCGGCCCGGTCCACGGCAGCTCGCGGCTTACGTAGGTATGGTCGCGCCCGCGCAGAAAAACCTTGAACTCCGCCGGAGCACTCTCCTCGCTGGCGCGGCGCGCCACGACGAGCCGCGCGACGTGAGGATTATGGCTGCCGAGCGCATCGAGCACGGTTCCCGACGCCGGACGTGAATCGAGCGCAAGAATCGCGCACGCGACCTCATTGATGTGCACGATCGCACGCGCCTGATCGAGAACGATTAGACCATCCTCGACGCTTTCGACGATCGCGTCGATTTTTGAACGCTCGTGGTCAAGGTCCAGCAGGCGCGCCTCGTAATGCTGGCCGATTCTGTCAGCGGCGTGATTGATCTCATCCGCGAGCGTCGACATTTCGCGTCCCAGCGGCCGGTCGCCCTGGCCAAGCTTTTCGCCCGCACCGAGTTGTTTGAGCTTGCCGCGCAAGCTTCGGATCTGTCCGAGCGACGGCCCTCTCAGCACGAAGCCCGCCAGCGCTCCCAATCCGAGCGCGCACGCAATTGACAACGCGATTCCCAAGGAGTGACGCGTCCGCGTTTCGCCTACAGGGAGCGTATAGCGCGCAAACCCGGCCGCAGGAGACATTCTATTGCGCGCGGTCCCGGAGTCATCAAGCGCGGCCATTGCAAAATGCAATCTCCCTAGTTGGGAGCGGTCGTGCCGAATGCAATCGCTTAAAAGTGAAGAGCACCGAAATGCGCCAAGATATCTCGGGACTGCAACTTGCATCGTCTCCCTGACGGGGCGGGGCACAGATCGGCCCGAGCCCACGCGGAGGAAGGTTTTGGCAGCGATCGGAAAGTTACCGGGCGCCGAGGCCGTTGGGCCGGCGGCAAACAGCGGCAACGCCAAAAGGCGCAACAACACCATCGTCGTCACCACCGGCATGCTCGCCTTCATTTCGTTCTGGCGGGCATCGGCGATCGTGCTCTGCGACATGGCTTCGACCGTCTATTACATCGGCGGAATCGTCGAAGCCGCGGTCGGCAAGTCGGCGCCGTATTTTATTCTTGCGGTGATGCTGTTCGCGTATGCGGTGCGCGCCGTCTACGTCGAGTCGTGTTCGATGTTCACCCGCGGAGGTGTTTACCGCGTGGTGAAGGAAGCGATGGGCTCGACGCTGGCGAAGCTTTCCGTCTCCGCACTGATGTTCGACTACATCCTGACCGGTCCGATTAGCGGCGTCTCCGCCGGACAATACCTGGTCGGGCTGATCAACGAGTTGATCAGGCTCGGGCACGTCAATCTGGTGCTGCCGCCGGATTTCACTGCTGCAGCGTTCGCGATCGCGGTGACTATCTACTTCTGGTACCAGAACATCCTCGGTATCGAGGAGTCGAGCGGCAAAGCGATGCGCATCATGCAGATCACCACCGTCATGGGGGTGCTCATGATCGTTTGGTGCGGCATCACGTTATACATCCGCGGGGCACACATGCCGCCGCTGCGCCTGGATTTGCCGGACAGCTCGCTCGGATGGCTGACGCATCTGCCGGCCGCGCGCACGATCGGCGCGGTGGGAATAATCATCGCGTTCGGGCATTCGATCCTCGCGATGTCGGGTGAAGAGTCCCTGGCGCAGATCAACCGCGAAATCGAAGCGCCCAAGCTCAAAAACCTGCTGCGGACCGGACTGACAATCTTCATCTACTCGCTGCTGCTGACCTCGCTGATCTCGTTTTTCGCGGTGATGATCATCCCCGACAGCGTGCGGATGTCCCATTACAGCGACGACCTGATCGGCGGTCTTGCGATGTACGTGGTTGGGCCGCTGTGGCTCAGGACGGCGTTGCGCGCGTTCGTGGTGTTCGTGGGATTCCTTATCCTGGCGGGCGCGGTCAACACCGCGATTGTCGGGTCGACGGGCGTGCTGACGCGGGTTGCGGAAGACGGCGTGCTGCTCGACTGGTTTCGCCATCCACACCGCCGCTACGGGACCAACCATCGGATCGTGAACCTGGTCGCGATTCTGCAAATCGTGACGATCGTGCTGTCGCGCGGTGACATGTACGTGCTCGGCGAGGCCTACGCATTTGGCGTGATCTGGAGCTTCGTCTTCAAGACGCTGTCGGTGCTGGTGCTGCGCTACAAGCAGACCTATCCGCGGCTATGGCGGGTGCCGCTCAACCTGAAGTGGTTCCGTCCCGGTGGCCAGGACTTTCCGCTAGGGCTCGCGCTCACCTTCCTGGTGCTGTTCGTCACCGCGGTGGTGAATCTGTTCACCAAGCAGGTTGCAACGATGGCCGGAGTCGCGTTCACGCTCGGACTCTTCCTAATATTTGAAGTCTCGCAGTGGATTAACGGGCAGGCGGAGCACGCGTACGGCGAAGAGCCCGAAAAGTTCAATCTCGAGATGGTCGACGAAGAAGGCCTCCATCCCCATCGCCTCAACCTCGGCACCGCGGTGAAGCGAATCATCGCGATTCGCGATCCGCACAATCTCGCACACCTGCATCGCTATCTTTCGGAGCGCGACGATGCCGAGCTGATCGCGCTTACCGTGCGCACGGAAAAAGGACTCGCTTCGAGCGAGGGGGTGCAGGTGTTCACCGACGCCGAGGAGAAGCTGTTCAGCAGAGTGGTCAAGGTGTGCGAAGACCACGGCCGCGCCGTCACGCCGCTGGTCGCGATGTCGAACGACCAAGTCTACGCGATCGCGCGGATCGCATACGTGCTGGGCGCCGAGGAAGTGGTGATGGGCGTGTCCGAACGCTTCAATTCCGACATCCAGCTGGAGAACTTCGCGATGCACTGGGGATCACTCGCGCCCAGCGATCATCATGTGAAGGTGCGCGTGCTTTCCGAAGACCGCGACATCCGCGCCGAAGTCTGATTGCGATTTCGAGTAAGGCCGGCGGCTCGCCGGCCTGATGCCGAGGGTCGCAAATTACCGCTGCGCTCCGGTTCTGAATTTGCAACGCAATCGGTCGGTGTGCAGGCCGGCGGCCACTACTCGGAAACGGCACAGTCATTCTTTTTTGGCGGACCCCCCTCATCCGGCGCACAGCGCGCCATCCTTCGGCTTCGCTCCGGACAGGCTCTTCTCCCCGCCGAGGGTGAAGGCCTTTTCCTTGCGCGTATCGCCGACTCGCCTATACATACCGATCGTTCAGTGGTCCTCCACGCGCGGCTTGTGCTATAGACCGGGCGATTACGCTCGAGGAGAAATCCACGATGGCTAACCGCTTGTCGTCTGCCGAAGTCACGGCCATGTTCGAAAAGCTCAGCAACTGGGGGCGCTGGGGCAAGGAAGATGAGCGCGGCGCGCTCAATTTCATTACCGATGCGAAGCGCGCCGCCGCGGCCAGGCTCGTGAA
>Ga0074044_10001574_pt1 | contig 20519 bp, 18 predicted proteins | sample BogForMeECP23OM1_FD_94443 | JGI IMG/M metagenome (GOLD analysis project Ga0074044, IMG submission 94443) | Bog forest soil microbial communities from Calvert Island, British Columbia, Canada - Bog Forest MetaG ECP23OM1 | ecosystem: Environmental > Terrestrial > Soil > Wetlands ...
TGCTGAGACGCGAGACCTGATCTACGATCAGCGACTGACCGACATTGCGCAGAAATATGTGAACAGCCTTCCTGAAGCCAGCCGCATCGCGGTATGCCCGATCGTTGGATTTTCGACCTACGCTGAGGCCGACGACGCAAGCCGATGCCTGCAGCCGTTGGGCGCGCATCGGGTGCTGATCGTGACCTCCGAATTTCACACCCGCCGCGCCTTGCTGATCTTTCGCCATCGCCTGCCGCAATACCAGTTCAGCGTGGCCGCGGCCCGCGGTTCAGGGAGCTTCGGCGACGCCTGGTGGACGAACCGCGAATGGGCAAAAACCACTCTTGATGAGTGGTTGAAGATGCTGTGGTGGGAGGCGGTGGACCGGTGGCGGTAGTCAGTTGCCAGTTGCCAGTGACCAGTTGCCAGTCAAAGGCGGGTTCCGAACTGGGTACTGGGTACTGAGTACTGGCAACTTTTTTGGTTCTGCGATAGTTTGAAAGCTATCCATTTTCATTGGAGTTTCCCATGGCACAAGTCACGATTACGGTGCGCAAGAACGGTCCTTTGCGCGTAGACGATCCCAACGGTGTTGTCGAAATGGTAGACGCCGATGGCAACAAGTACGACCTGACGGGCAAACCGGCGTTTGCCCTCTGCCGCTGCGGCGCTTCCGCCAACCGGCCTTTCTGCGACGGTACTCACAAGGTGGCCTTCCAGGCGCCAGATACGGCGATCAAGACCGGGTAGTGCCGGGTTCGGCGACGGGGATTCCTGTTCTCGATCGACCTTTTGATTCGGGCACGAAAGCTTCACGCATTGTTGGTAACCCGGATGGCAACCGGCGACCCTCGCTCACCCTGAGCTTCCCTGTGTGGGGACGGGGCTTTGTCCCGTCCAAGCGGGGCGTAGCCCCCGCTTCCACACAATCGTCGATTGGAAGGCCAGTGCCGGTTGAGGGGAGGAAGCCCGAGTCGGAAGAGCGAAAGCCGGACCTGGAGTGATACACTGCCTCGCCGGAGGGTTTGTGTCAGACGAATCTATGTCATCGGAAGTGAAAAAAGAACGGGATCGAGCACTGGGGATGGGTGCGAGGGTCACGCGCCGGGATTTTCTGAACGGAGTCGCGCTCGCGGTGGGAGCGGCCGCCGTTCATGGCATCGTTCCTCCTGAAATGTGGGCCGCGGCAGCCGCCGATCTGCAAACCGAAGCGCAGGACGCTCTTCAGCAGAATGCATCGGGTTACTATCCTCCAGCCAAGACCGGTCTGCGCGGCGACCACGCCGAGTCGTTCGAAGCGATGCACAAAGTCAAAGACCACGCTTTCTGGGACGGCGCTCCCAAGGCCGTGGACACGGGCGAATCCTACGATCTGGTCATCGTCGGCGGAGGGTTCAGCGGACTGGCCGCGGCACACTATTTCCGCAAGGCCGCGGGCGACAAGGCGCGCGTCCTGATTCTTGAGAACCACGATGATTTCGGCGGGCACGCCAAACGCAACGAATTCCGCGCGGGCGGCCGCACGATTTTGGGATTCGGCGGCACGTATTCCATTGAAAGCCCGGCACCCTATAGCGCCGTGGCCAAGGCTCTGATCGAAGAGCTCGGGATTGATATGCCTTCGTATCCCAAATATGTCAGCAAAGATCTCTACCGTTCATTGGGTCTGAAGCCGCGGATTTTCTTCGACAAGGAAACGTTTGGGACCGACAAGCTGGTGGTGAACGCGGCGCATACCGGAGAAGATGAGAGCGGCCTAAGCGATAAGGACAAATTGGGCTTGGAAGAGTTTCTGAGAGAAGCTCCGCTCTCGGCCAAAGCCAAGCAGGATTTTCAGCGTCTGATCACGGCGGATAAAGATTATTTCCCCGGCCTCAGCTCCGACGAAAAGAAGGCGCGCCTGGCGCGCATGAGCTATGCGAAATACCTGACCGACACGGCCGGGGTGAGCGACGAAATCGTGAAGTTGTTGCAGGCCTTCCCGCACCCGCTGTTCGGCGTGGGCATTGATGCGGTCGCCGCGCAAGACGCGTGGGGCCTGCAGTTGCCGGGATTCAACGGCCTCAAACTCGATCCCACACCGGGCAAGGGGATGAACCGCGACGCCATTCACAACGAGGAAGCGGAAAAATATTTCTTCCACCATCCCGACGGCATGGCCACCATCGCCCGGCTGCTGGTGCGCAAGCTGATCCCGGCGGCGATTCCGGGAAACTCGGCCACCGACGTGGTGCTGGCGAAGGCCGATTACGCGAAGCTCGACGAACCGTCTTCTGCGATGCGCATCCGGCTGAACAGCACGGTGGTCAAGGTGAACCACCGGGGCGATCCGGCCCGGGCGAAGGAAGTGGAAGTCAGCTACTTTACCGAGAACAAGCTCAAGACGGTGCGCGCCGCGAACTGTATTCTGGCGTGCTGGCATGTGGTGATTCCGTACATCGCGCAGGAATTGCCGGAAGCGCAGAAAGCGGCGCTGGCTTCGGCGCAGAAAGTTCCGCTGCTCTACAACAACGTGCTGGTGCGCAACTGGAGCGCCTTCCAGAAGCTGGGCACGAGCTCGATTTATGCGCCCGGCATGTACCACACCGGCGTGAACCTGGATATTCCGGTCAGCATCGGCGGTTATGAATGTGCGAAAAAGCCGGACGAGCCGATGGTAGTGCACATGATGAAGGCAGCCTGCAAGCCGGGACTCCCGGCGCGAGAGCAGCACAGGCTGGGACGCATCGAGCTCTATACCACGACGTTTGAAACTCACGAGCGCCACATTCGCGAGCAACTGGCGCGGATGCTGGGTGCGGGCGGATTCGACCCCGCGCGCGACATCCTGGAAATCACGGTCAACCGCTGGCCGCACGGCTACGCCTATGAATACAATTCGCTGTTCGACCGGTTCTGGCTGGAAGGCGGCGAGACGCCGTGCCAGGTGGCGCGCAAACCGTTTGGACGGCTGGCGATCGCGAACTCGGATGCGGACGCATACGCTTACGCCGACTGCGCCATCGATCAGGCTTACCGCGCGGTGCAGGAGTTAAAAAATTTGTAATTTGTGATTTCTGATTTGCAATTTGGGAAAGCCACACCCAATTACCGATTACAAATTACCAATCACAAATTCCGCAATATTTTTCGCGCCGACAGATGGGCTCCCGTCAGCAGCAGCATTCCCGACAGGAACGCCCAGAACATCAGGCTGACCGAGATGGCGAACGGGCCATACACTTCGGCGAAATTCAGCCGGGGCAGGGCGAAGATATAAAGGTGTTTGAGCAACTCGGAGAGCAATCCCATAAGCACCGCCGCCGGCAGGACTCCCCGGGCCGGCACCTTGCCGTTCGGCAACAGCCAGTAGACGAGGAAGAAGATGGCGATGCTGGCCCCGATCGAAAAGATCTTCATGATCGCAAAGTCCACCAGTTCCACATACCAGGCGCCGTAGCCGTGCAGCGCACTCTTCAGGATGGCTACGCTTCCGGCGGCAGTCAATCCTACCGAGAGCAGGGCGAGCGATCCGCAGGCAAACACCAGTCCGAGCGACATCAACTGATTTCCCAGGTAAGAGCGGTTGTTGCGAAATCCCCAGACGCGGTTGAGCGCAACTTCGAGCGGCAGAAAAATTCCGGTGGAAGTAATCAGCAGCATGGCCAGCGAAAACACTTGCGCCCGGTGGTGCTCACCGACCAGCGCATTCAAGTTTCGGATGACGAATTCCTGGCCGGTTGGAATATAGTCGCGCAACAAGTTCTCGACTACGCCGTACATCATGCGGGAATGAAAAACGTAGCGGATCAGCGTCATCAGCAGGAGCAGGAAGGGAAAGAAGGACAGAATGGAGTTGGCGGCGACGGAGAAGGCGAAGGTGTGCACCTCGGTCCGGAGCAGATAGCGCAAGGTGGAGCGCACGATGCCTTCGGCCGGAGCGGCGCGAAATTCGGCCGCGCCGTTCTTGTCAGAAAGCTCGATGGGAGTGATTGAAGACACTGGTTTCTCAAATATTATCAAATACTTACGGCTTTCCGTCGAGGCTCGACCGTCACGTGCCTTTTGATTGAGCCCGGGTCATGTTGGTTTCCCGTTCATTCTCCGCAACTTCGCCCTTGCCAACTGGAATCTTCCTGCTATTATCTTCTGCTCGTCACCCGGACACGATTGGCGAGTGCGTAACAGGATTGACGTTTCTGTGTTAGCAGTCGGAAATCGCGCCTTCGTTTTCGCGGCTTCGCCGCATTTCGTCGCGGGCAACCGTTCGACGAGATGCAGGGGAGCCGTTTCTGTTGGTGCGGTATCGCGCGCGCGGCGACGCCAGCAAAAAATTCTTGCGTCGTTTTGAGGGGTGCTCTGATCGGGCAAACCGGGAAGCGACGGAAGAATAATTCTTAGCGATGAGGCGAAAGGAGTTTCCTTGTGAGAGAGAAGGGTACTGTGAAGTGGTTCAACGGTGCGAAAGGATACGGATTCATCCAGCGCTCCACGGGCGAGGATGTGTTCGTGCATTTCTCCGCCATCCAGGAGAACGGTTACCGCTCGCTGAACGAGGGTGAGACCGTCGAGTTCGATCTGCTCAAAGGCCCTAAGGGCTTCCAGGCGGGCAACGTCGTGCGCGCGGCAGCATAAATTTCTCCCACCAGTTCGCAAACCCTCTCGGATGGTCGAGAGGGTTTTTTATTGTGGCAGGTTTTCGTATCACGTTGTACCGGGTTTCGTATCAGGGACGGGTGACCCACCCTTCTCCATGCTCTGTTCTTCGTTCCCCACAAAGGAAACGTGGGTGCCCCATCCTTGCGTTTTTTGCAAGGGTGGGCCGCGATGCTGCTGATAGCATAATCTAAACGGCGTAGCGGCACGACTGAAGTCGTGCCCTTCCCAGAACCAGCCGAATCATTTTTCGACCGTCTTAATGTCCAGGCTCCTCCAAAGATACCAGCAGGCAATGGAGCGATAGGGCGCCCAAGGTTTTGCGATCTTCTCCATCACTGCAGGCTTCGGCCACTTGCGTTTCCTGTAGTGCTTCTTGATGGCCGCCTGCACGCCATAGTCGCCGGTCGGCAGAATATCCGGACGCCGCAAGGTGAACATCAGGAACATGTGCGCGGTCCAGACGCCGACGCCCTTGACCTGGGTGAGATGCGCGATCACCTCTTCTACGGGCAATTCCGGCAAGCGCTCGAACTCCAGCAGGCCGGCCTTGGTCTTTTCGGCGAGATCGCGCAGATACGCGGTCTTCTGCCGCGACAGCCCGACGCCGCGCATTTCGGCATCGGTCAGTTTGAGAATGCCCTGCGGCGTCAGCGGATCTCCGGCAAGAGCGGTGAAGCGATTGAAGATGGTCTCGGCTGCCTTGCCGTTCAACTGCTGATAGAGGATCGACTCGGCCAGAGCGTGAAACGTGGGCTCGCCAAACTGCATACGGAACGGTCCGACGCGCTCGATAATCGCGGCCATTACGGGGTCAGATTTCTTCAGATGCCGGATCGCCAGGTGGATCGCTGGGTGGTGGATCGCTTTGCGCATCGTCGCTGGCTCCTCGCGGGATGGGGAAGTTTAGCACATAGGCGAACAAATGGCGAATTTAATTGGACGGCCCGGTCATAGGAGATCGAATCGACAGCCGGCGCTAAAGAACGACCGCTGTAATCGGCCGTCGCGGGCTGGCGCGGCCTGTCAATGTTGGATAACCCATATAGAAAACGAAGGTCGGCTGCCACGCGGTATCGCCCATGACATCGGCAAGCAAGCCAGTGTGTCGTGGCTGTTTTCCCAGCGCCTTCTCATGGTCGATCATTTCCACCGCCTCATTGCACGGCCGTCCTGCCACGCCACGCGTAGTGGCCAGCAGATGCGCCCTTTGCCAGGTTAGCCCTGCGCGCAAACAGTGTTCCCGCTCATAACGGTCATGCACGGCAATGATGCCCATCAGGGGCGCGCTCAGCATCAGCTTCGAGTAACCGTCCTTTTCGCCTCGCGTCGCAAGCCACCGCAGCATCCACACCGGCATCGTCTTGGCCATTGCAGTCGCGATTGGGGGCTGCCCGAACGCGTCAATCGTGAGGCCATCGCGAGATTTCTGGACATCACTCCAGTGGGTGCGCATCCAGGGCCCGCTGCCACGATCCACGTCCGGATCGGCATAGATTTCGTCGTTCGCCGCCGCGGTTATTTCCACCAGCTTTCTTCGGTCCGCCTCCGCCGTGAACAGAAAAATCCTGACGTCCGCTGCGTCGCCGGCCACTTCGCGCAGAGTGTCGACGAAATCGAGCGGGAGCGGTTTTTCAGGGATGTACCTGCCGCGATTCGTGTGCCGCCGCGGGATCGCATCATAGAGCTCGCTCCGCTCGCGCTGGCCCGCGGCCAGATCTACGCGCGCTAGAAGCTCCGGTTTGGGCTTGGCGGGAATCGGGCCCAGCTTTGCCGGGAACGGTGTCACGTTGGCTTGATAGCCGTTGGCCGCCGCAGCCAGCAGAAGGTTCTCGAGGGCGCAGCCCATCCCGATGTGCTCTTCCCGCAGATAGGGATCGAGCGCTCCGACGTTTCTCCTGGTGTCGATATACAACTCAATCGACGAATCCGTGACTTTGAAAAGCCAAGGCTGAGTGTTGTGCGGGCTCGCGGCTAGAATCGCCGCGCGCACCAGCGCCAGGGCGCCCTCGTTCGGATGGCTGCGCCAGTCTTTCCAGGGTTCATAGGCCGGCCCTTCGCCGATACTGAAGACGCCCTGATCGCAGGCGCGCCACACTCCACCGCCCACAACGACGACGGTAACAACACCTGCGCCCTTCAGGAACGATCTGCGTTGCATACGCGCCTCCTCGCCGGAGGGGAAAGATTAGCACCCGATCCTTATCACGACGGAAAATGGAAGTGCACGTCGTGCCTGGAGGCGACTGGCGTGCCGTCGAGCGTGGCCGGCTGGTAGTGCCACCGGCGAAGGGTGGCCTCGATCTTTTCGTCGATGCCGTGGCCGATCGCCTGCACAATTCTGGTTTCGACGACGTTGCCCTGGGAGTCAATCGTGACTTCGATCACGACGTCGCCCTGCAGGTCCCGGGGAAGCTCGGCGCGCACCACCGGAGGATCGGGAAACACGACCGGATACGCGACGTGGACTTCATGGCCGGTGATCGGTCCGTCAATCATGGTGCCCAGCGGAGATCCGGCGTGGGAATTGTGGTCGCCGGCTTCCGCGTTGGCCATGGCCTGCTGAGGCTCTGGCGCAGGCTTCGGCGGCTGGGACTGCGGCCGTGGTCGCGGCTTGCTTGCCCGCGGCGGGAACAGCAGCTTGACCGCTTCTCGGGGCGTGTCGTCGGTCTTTGCACCTGGTGAAAAGTAAATCAGCTTGTAGGTGTGGGCGCCGTCTCCATAGGCAAGCCCGGTGGGGCTCAGGTCAATCACCCTGGGATTGTGGAACGCAATCATGGCCAACACCGCCAGATGCGCGGCCACCGACACTGCTACCGCACGATGGCGTCGGAATCCCGAAGTCATGGGTTGAAGACTCGTTGGCTGAAGACCGGTGAACACGACGATACCTAGCTTACTGGATTGACGTGCAAAGAGGGAAAAGGTCTCGTCGAGAGTCCCAGGGGCGGCACGAATCAAGACTGTTTCAGCAATCCTCAGAAGGGCATTGCTTCCCGTTCGCTAGCGATCGCATTCGCGGCAACGATTCGTATGGAGCCTACGCGCCAGCCTGCTGCTCGGCCAGGTCGCCGATCACGGGCAGCTTAAACATCTGTCCCTGGTAGGCTTTGAGCACCAGAATTAGCCAGATCACAAAACCGGCCAGGCTGATCAGTGGCCCCACAAAGATGGTTGCCCACCCGAAGAATGGAATGTGGCCGAGGAATGTCAGGATCATCCAGAGTACGGTCCAGGCAATCGCAAAGAAGATGCATTGGAAAGCATGGAAGCGGATGAAGCGCTTTTTGTTGTAGGGCTCCAGCACCAGAAACACAATCGCCGGAATGATGGTCACATAGGCCAGCGCGCCGGCCACGTTGTCGCTGATCCCAGCGGCCGCGGGAGCGCCTTGTACGGCGGCGCCAGCACATTTCGGACAGGTCGCACCATCCGCGATCTGCGCTCCACAGTTTGCACAAAAAGCCACGGGGGCCTCCTTTGAGAGACGAGAGGCAAGTTATCAGAACACTCGTCGGGGCGCAATGGCGAGTCGGGCGGCCATCGTCTTTGCCCGACCTTTGCCCGGCAGCTACGTTCCCACTATTGTTTCGAGTACGGGTATTCAAAATCCTACGGAGCAGGGAATTCGCCTTCGCTACTCTCCATCTCGCAAACGGCACTGACGATCACGATTTGTTTCAGGACTGCCGCGGTCGGGCATCGTTGATGATGCAGATGCTGGATGCCGGTTCTCTCCGACGGCGAGTCCAAAGCCGACAGCGACTACCCCGTCCGGGCCGGCGGGAGCGCGAATCCGATCTTACTGCGGCGACTGGATGGAGGGTTCATCAGCTTCTTGATAACCTTCGTGATTTCCTGAATCGCGCCGTCGTGCGTCTCCAAGTGTTTTTCCAATTCTTCAATCCTGCCGGCTAGTTCCCGGTTTGCGGCCAGCGCGGCACGCAAGCGGACAAAGGCGCGCACCACATAAACGCTCATTTCCACCGCCTGCTCAGAGTTGAGCACCGTCGCGGCCATGATTGCGCCATGTTCGGTGAAGGCGTATGGAAGCGAGCGTCGGCCACCGCGGCCAATCTTTGAGGTCGCAAATTGCGACCTCAAACATTTGTTCTCTCTGGGAGTGAGGTGAAACATGAAATCCGCGGGGAATCTCTGGCGGTTGCGCTTTATTTGTTCATTTAAGCGCTTTACAGGCACGCTGTAAAGCTCTGCCAGAGCGGTGTCGAGGATGACCTTCTGATGACGCAGAATCGTGATTCGGGATTCGATGGGGATCGCGACTGCTCTTCGACAGGTTGCTGATGACCGCCGTGTTCGTCCGTGTTTTGGCGAAGTGATTTGCATCCTGCCATCGTAGCGGTCGTAACCGGCGAAGGCTGTGATCAATGGGCACTCCGAATGTGATGAAACCGAAACTGCGTCGTTCGGCGCCCTGCCGGGGAAGCGCACAAAACTCAAGAACGAATCTTTGAGGTCGCAAATTGCGACCTCAAACAAAGTCTATGTGACGCTCACTTCCGTATAGGTTCCGTACACCTCGCGCAACGCTTCGCAGATTTCGCCCACGGTGGCGTAGGCGCGGACGGCGTCGACGATGTAGGGCATGGTGTTGACGTTGGAAATATTGCCGTTGCTGCCCGCGGTCGGAGTCTTGGCGGCGGCCTGCTTCAGGGCATCGAGGCGGCGGCGGACTTCTTCACTCGAGCGGCGGGCGCGCAGGGCTTTGAGTTTCTTTTCCTGAGCGCGTGCTACCGATTCGCCGATGTAGAGAATGTTGGGCGACGCTTCTTCGATGACGAAATCGTTCACGCCGACCGTGATCTTTTCGTTGGCTTCAACGGCGCGCTGGTACTGGTAACTGGCCTCGGCAATTTCTTTCTGGGGGTATCCGCGCTCGATGGCTTTGACCATGCCGCCCATCTGGTCGAGCTTCTCGAAGTAATCGAAGGCGCCTTGCTCCATATCGAGAGTTTGCTTTTCGACGAAGTAGCTTCCGCCGAGCGGATCGACGGTTTGGGCAACGCCCGATTCGAAGGCGACGATCTGCTGGGTGCGCAGTGCGATGCGCGCGGCTTCCTCGGTGGGCAAGGCGAGTGCTTCGTCGTAGGCGTCAGTGTGCAACGACTGCGTGCCGCCGAGAACAGCCGCCAGTGCCTGCAGGGCGACACGCGCGATGTTGTTCCTCGGTTGCTGCGCAGGCAGCGAGACGCCGGCGGTTTGGCTGTGGAAGCGCAGCAGGCGGGTGCGGTCGTTCTTGGCGCCGAAACGGTCCTTCATCAGGCGATACCAGATCTTGCGCGCGGCGCGGTATTTCGCGATCTCTTCGAAGAAATCGTTGTGCGCGTTGAAAAAAAAGCTGAGGCGGGGGCCGAAGTCGTCGACGTCGAGGCCGCGGCGGCGCGCCCACTCGACATATTCGACGCCGTCGTAGATGGTGAACGCGAGTTCTTGCAACGCGGTCGATCCGGCTTCGCGAATGTGGTAGCCGCTGATGGAGATGGTGTTGAAGCGCGGCGTAAACTTCGATCCGAATTCGAAAGTGTCAATCACCAGGCGCATCGAGGGCGCGGGAGGGTAGATGTATTCCTTCTGCGCGATGTACTCCTTGAGAATGTCGTTCTGGATGGTGCCGGAAATCTTCTTCCAGTCGGCGCCTTGTTTTTCGGCCACGACCAGGTACATGGCCCAGAGCACGCTGGCCGGTGAATTGATGGTCATCGATGTGGTGACGTTTTCGAGGCTGATGCCGTCGAAGAGGATCTCCATATCTTCGAGCGAGTCGATGGCGACGCCGCACTTGCCGACCTCGCCTTCGCTGGCCGCGTGATCGGAGTCGTAGCCCATGAGCGTGGGCAGATCGAAGGCCACGGAGAGCCCGCCGCCTCCGTGCTCGAGGAGATATTTGTAGCGCTGGTTGGTTTCTTCAGGCGAGGCGAAGCCGGAAAACATGCGCATCGTCCAGAGCCTGCCGCGGTAGCCGGTTGCGTGAATGCCGCGCGTGTAGGGCGGTTCGCCAGGATAGCCGAGATACTGATCGTAATTCCAGTCGGCGGGCAGATCGGCCTGGGTGTAGAGGCGGCGGATCGGGACGTTCGAGATGGTGCTGAAACGGGCGTGGCCGTGTTCGTCGAGGTTGGTGCCGGTGGGAGCGCCGATCGGCTTTTCGGGAGCCTTGTCGAGCGTGGGCGCGAGCGTCTTCTCCGCCCAATTCTTTTCCGACGCGGCGGGATGACGGCCTTCAAAGACATCGGAAATCGGGCTTTCAGCTACGGACTTATTCGGATTCGCTTTCAACTTGTTCTCGGGCATTCGACTCCCCTACGCTGACTTTGATGATAGAGGAGCAGTCGCCATGCTGCAAAATGGCGCCACCGACCGAGCGGTTGGGGAAAGTAAAATTCAAGTTCTTAAGCACAGGGTAGCACGGAGGACCCAGAGGGAATCGCCGGGTGCTTAACGCCGCTTGACGCTTGTTTTCTTCGGCACCTATGCTGGTCTTCTTTCGGCGGAGGGAATCCTGAAGGCATTTCGGCGGTTGTTGCAGCGCACTCCGGTGTACGGCGCGTACAAGGCGCTTGGCCATTATCCCGATTACTGGTATTGGATACTGCGCGGACGGCCGCCGCGATCTCCGCATCTGTTGAAACAGAAAGTCGTGCGCGAATACGGAGAGGGGTTCGGGCTGAAGACACTGGTGGAGACGGGAACTTACTACGGCGAAATGGTGGCCGCGATGAAAAACCGCTTCGATCACATCTATTCCATCGAATTCGTGCCGGCGCTGGCGGAGCGGGCGACCCGCAAATTCGCGCGCGACGAGCACGTTCGAATTTTCTGCGGAGACAGTCGCGTGGTCATGCCCGAGGTGCTCGCATTACTGACGGGCCCGGCACTGTTCTGGCTGGACGCCGGTTACTACGGCTGGGTGGGGATGCGGACGGATGACCAGCGCCTGGCAGCGGAACTGGAGATGATTCTGAGCCACCGGTACCCGCATCTCATCCTGCTCGACGATGCGCGCGGGCTGACAGGCCGGGACGGGATTCCTTCGGTCGGCGACGTGAAGGCTTATGTGGAGTCGAAGTTTCCCGAGCGGTCAGTGGCAGTGGAGTTCGATATCATGCGCATCACACTGCGGAGATAGCGGTGGCGACGGAGACGCGGCAAGCCGCGTCTCTACGTTGCTTCTTTTGAGCGTGCGAGTTCCCATGCCTTCGCGTATTTCCACGACACGTAGACGGCATGGTAGAGGTGCAGGAGCAGGCCTTCGCGGCCGTCGAGGAATCCTAGCCGAAGAAAATAATTGTAGATGAACGTCGCGAGCGGACGCAGCACGATGTTGAACAGGCTGAAGCTGCGGCGGCCTTTGGCGACTGCCATCTCCGCGCCGAGGGAGGAATAGCGGTTCATGTGGTCGATGTAAGCGGCTAGGGTGGGATAGGAGTGGTGAAGAAGAGCGCCTACCTTCACAACTGCAGTGCGACGGTTGGTGTGAGCGTCTTCGTGGACTGCACGAGTCTCGTCGAAGCGGGCACTGCCTCGCGCAAACAAGCGGAGCTTGCGATCGGGATAAAAGCCGCCATGCTCAATCCAACGGCCAAGAAAATAGTTCTTTCGATTAATCCAAAAGGCTAGAGGAAGCGGACAAACGTCCGTACGAAGATCTTCAAATCGAACGTCAAATGCCGGCGCGACATTCCACTCGAACGGCCCGTCCTCTTTCTCGGTCATTGCGCGGTTAATGTGCGCAACCAAATCCGGGCTGATTTCCTCGTCCGCATCCAAGCTCAGAATCCAATCTCCCGCCGCCTTGTCGATGGCCGAATTCTTCTGCGCGGCGTAGCCTTTCCATTCTTCGATGAAGACTTTTGCGCCGAAGGATTGTGCGATTTCGACGGTGCGGTCGGCGGAGCCGGAGTCGACGACGATGATCTCGCCTTTGCCGTCGGCCACGAGCGACTTTACGCTAGCCAGCGTGCGCCCGATGTTGGCCTCTTCGTTGTGAGTAATGATGACGACGGAGAGGATCACGCGGGGCTCCTGCCGCTGCGGGCCAAGAGCCTGCCGGGCCTTGCTCGGCTTGGACGGGCGAGGGCGCCCGTCCCCACACTGGCCTTCCCCGCACTAGCCTCGCCGATGAACGAGAGCTTCACGGAGAGAGAATACGCGACGCTACTCGATCCTCGCTACTGTTGCGGTGGCGCGGGAGAGTTCGCCGGGGTTAGCTGGCCGGCTGGCCGCTCCGCCACGTGCGGAATATTCGGCGTGTGGGTAACCTGGCCCCGCTCCGCGTCGGCGACCAAGATACCGGCGTGATCGAGCAGGAGACCGATGGCGCGATCCAGTTCGACTTCCGACTTTTCATACGCGGCTTTGGCGGAAACGAGCGTGACTTCGGACTGGGTCATGAGTGCCTGGTTCTGCAGCACCAGCGTCGATGTGGATGCGCCGAGCGCGTACTTCTTTTGTTCGGCGTCGAGCGACTGCCGCGCCAGGTCCACGGCGGCCTGGGCGGAAGCGACGCTGGCGCGATTCTGCTGCACACCAAACTGCGCGCTGCGCACCTCGATGCGCACCTGGTTCTCGATCTGCTGGATGCGCAACTGGGCTTGCCGGTATTCGAATTCCGAGCGCACCTGGGTTGCCTGGGCGGCGCGGTTGCGGATGGGGACGGTGAGTTGCAGCCCGACGCCCTTATCAGGAGCTGTGGAATTGATCAGCTGATTCAATGTCGACCCGTAACCAACAGGCGAGACAATCGTGGGTACCCCCTCGCACAACGGGTCCCCCGAGTAGTTATGTGGTCCACAAATGTAATTGCCATTCTCGACCCCGCCCAAACCGCTGCCGCCGTAGTATGCGAATAAATCCACGGCGGGCAATAGGGCGCTGCGGACTGCTTTATTGCTGATGTCGGTATTGGAAAGGTTGATGCGCGCTTCCGCCAGTTCAGGACGATGAGCGAGTGCGTCATTTACGAGATCCTGGGTGGGGACGACCGCTTCATGCTCCGACAGCTCCATGGTTGAGGTGGGAATCACTTCGGCATCGGCCAGTGCCGGGTCGACGAGCGTGCGGCTCAGCGCATTTTTCATGAGGAGTTGCTGCAACTCAAGATTGGTCAGTGCCAAGGTCAGAGTTTGCTGATTGCTTGCGACCGTGCTCTGGGCTCGGACCACCTCGATCGGCGCGAGGGTCCCGATTTCCACCTGCTTTTGATTGTCAGAGAGGGTCTTCTGAGCGAAAGTCAGTTGCTCTTTCTGGACCCTGACGTTCTCGTAGGCGTACACCAAGTCCCAGTACATGTTTTCGATCTGGTCGACGGTGGAGGTGATTTGCAGGCGGAAGGCAACATCTGAAATCTCACGATTGTTCTTTGCGATCCGGATAAAGCGATTGTTGGGCGTGAATCCGAAGCCCTGCAGCAGGTGCTGCGTCAACTTAAACTGGAAATTGGAACTCAGGGCTGGAGTCAGTAAATTAAACGAATTATTGGAAGTTATCCGATTGTTGTTGAAGCCGACCAATAAATTCGTGCCCCACTGAAATCCCTGGGTATAGGCGAAATTGCCGGTAGTTGTGTTCTGGCTGCTGCCGCAAAAGGGGCCGGTGCAATTGATCTCCTGGCGGTCGAACTGGAGCGTGCCGGTGAGGATGGGATCGAAGCTGGTGATGACCGGGCCGCTGCCCAGGGTTGATCCGACCAGGCCGCCGGTGCCGGCGCCGGCGCCACCGGCCGCGACCGAGGTTCCGCCCTGGCCCGAGCCCACTTGTGTGCCGAGCCCGCCTACTCCGCCGCCGGGCGTGTTCTGCACGACACCGCTGTTCACACCGAGAATGCTGGAGCCGGCTTTGGCGCGCCAGATGTCGGTATCGGCTATGTTCAGGTTGTAGCGGGCGATCGCGATATCGAGATTGTTTTCGAGCGCCAGCGCGATGGCGTCGTTCATCGAGATGTAAAGCTTGCCGTTGCGCATGAGTTGGTCGATGCGCGGCGTGTTGGCCAGGTTCGGCTGTTCGACGCGGCGCGCAGTGTAGGGACTAATCGGATCGGGAAAATGCGACCGCGGTTTCGCGTACTCCTGCACATCAAACGGCTGCGACGATGACGGCACCGCCTTTTGGACCGGCATCTGCGCCGACGGCGCAGTGGGCACGGACGAGGCATCTTGCGCCCACCCGGCAGGTACCATGATTACAGCCAGGAGGACGGCGGCAAGGGAAAGGGCCGCGGCGGCCTGCCGAAACGCAGTCAACGGTGTAGAAGGTTGCATTCGCATCATCTCCATTGATCACATCCTATTGATCACACTCAAGCGATCAAGAGAAGAACGGACGCAGTGGTCCGCACTTTTGCTTACACTCTGCTCATACGTAGAATCAACGGCAAGAGTTCCTTGTAATCTTTTCCTAACCATTGAGAAAGGCAATTTTTTCCACTGATCGTAACGTGAATGATCGTAAGTGAAATAGTATAGCTGACGAGCCGCTGCACTCCCGGACCCGGCGGCGGTAAAACTTTGCAGACGCCAACGCTGATGCTCCAGCAGCTTAGGACACGAAGAAGAACGTGCGCAATCTCAGGCTGATCCTTTCTTATGACGGCGCCGAGTTCGCCGGCTGGCAGGTGCAGCCGGGCCGGACGACGGTGCAAGGCGCGCTGGCCTCAGCCATTGGACGGTTGAGCGGGGAAAATGTACTGCCCCAGGGTTCGGGCCGGACCGATGCGGGCGTGCACGCACTGGCCCAGGTGGCGAGTTTTCGGACCGCGTCGGTAATTCCAGCCGAAAACTGGATGCGTGCGCTGAATGACATTCTGCCGGCTTCGATCCGGGTGCTGGAAGTGAGCGAGGCCGCGCCCGAGTTTCACGCGCGCACGTCGGCCCGAGCCAAAACTTATCGCTACCGCATTTACCGCCGAGGGATCTGCCCGCCGTTTCTGGCGCGGTATGTGTGGCATTACCCTTATCCGCTGGAGGAATCGGCGATGGTCGCAGCCGCTGGCGTGGTTGTGGGCGAGCACGATTTCATGTCGTTCGCGGCGGTGGATCCGGAGCGGGTGGAACGGATGAGTGCCGGGGAAGATGTTGGGACGAGCAACATTCGGACCACTAACGTCCGGAAGATTTTCTCTTCCAGTTGGTCGCGCGAAGGCGAAGAACTGATCTATACGGTTCGCGGCAGCGGATTTCTTCATCACATGGTGCGGAACCTGGTGGGCACGTTCCTGCTGATGGGGAAGGGAACGGTGCGCCTGGAAGATTTGCGCCGCATCCTCGACGCTCGGGAGCGCACGGCGGCCGGCCCGACCGCGCCCGCCAGCGGGCTGTATCTGGTCGAGGTGGAATACTAGTGTAGCGCGGACACTCCTGTCCGCGCCGACGGCGGGACTGCTGTGCGAGCACGCGGACAAGAGTGTCCCCGCTACACGAACAGTCCGGCAATTCACAAGCAGGATAAGCCTCTGGCGCGCCCGTTCCGTCCCGAGTAAACTTCTTCGCAGATGGCCACCGACGTCGAATTCGCCGTTTCCCGCATTGCTTCCGTGAACCCGGCGACGGGTGAAGTTCTGGGCGAACTGGACAGTGCCGGTCCGACCGAAGTGCGCGCTGCGGTAGCGCGCGCGCGCACGGCGCAGCGAGACTGGCATGTCTGGGGCATCCGCAACCGCGTCCGTGTGTTACGCCGTTTTCAACAGATTCTTCTCGCGCACAAGACCGATGTCGCGCGGCGCATCACGCAGGAAGCAGGCAAGCCCGCGGTCGAAGCGCTGCTCACCGAAGTTTTGGTCGTGCTCGATGCGGCGCGATTCCTGATCGACAATGCCTTCGAGATCTTGCGCGAAGAAAAGCTGCCGCACGGAAATCTTGCGGTCAAAACCAAGTCAGGGCGCATTCTGCACGAGCCGTACGGCGTGGTCGGGATTATTTCCCCATGGAATTATCCTTTCTCGATTCCGGCGACTGAGTCCATGGCGGCCCTGGTTGCGGGCAATGCCGTGGTGCTCAAACCCTCCGAGCTGACACCGCTGATTGCGCTCGAACTCCAGGCGCTGCTGCGCGAGGCCGGTGTTCCCGGCGACATTTTCCAGGTGTTGCCCGGCGAAGGCGCGACCGGGGCGGCGCTGGTCGGAAGCGAAATCGACAAACTGGTCTTCACGGGAAGCGTCGCGACGGGCCGGCGAATCGCGCAGATGGCCGCCGAACGCCTGCTTCCGGTGGTGCTGGAACTGGGCGGCAAGGACGCCATGCTGGTGCTCGAAGACGCCGATGTCGATGTGGCCTCGAGCGGCGCCGTCTGGGGAGCTTTCGTGAACGCGGGGCAGACCTGCTTGTCGGTCGAACGCTGCTACGTGCATCAGAGTTTGTATCCGGCCTTCGTCGAGGCTTGCTGCGCGAAGGCGCGCAAGCTGCGCGTCGGCAATGGCATGGATCCGGCTACTGAAATCGGCGCCATGATCCACGAGCGGCAAGTGCGTGTGGTGGAGTCGCAGGTAGAGGATGCGAGGCAGCGCGGCGCCCGCATGCTGGCCGGAGGCACGCGGCTGCGCGAGCTCGGCCCAACATTCTTTGCGCCGACAGTGCTGGCGGACGTGGATCACGACATGCGGGTGATGCAGGAAGAAACCTTCGGCCCGGTGCTGCCGATTGCGCCTTTCGCCGACGTTGCCGAGGCCGTGCGCCTGGCCAACGATTCCGACTACGGACTGGCCGCCAGCGTTTGGACGCGCGATCGCGCCCTCGGCGAGCGACTGGCTCGCCAGATCGAAGCGGGCACGGTGATGGTGAACGACGCCGTGTCGTGTTTCAGCATCAGCGAAGCCCCGCATGGAGGCGTGAAGGGCGGCTTGGGCCGCACGCATGGGCGCTGGGGATTGGAAGAAATGGTGCGCGTGAAACACGTCGACACAGACTTGCTGCCGCGCAGGAAAAAAATCTGGTGGTTCGGCTATGGGGGTGCATTCACGGGCGAGATGGAAGGTTTCCTCGACCTGCTGTACGCTCAACCGCTATATGAAAAGCTCAAAGCCGGCGTGCGCTGCGCCGGAGCGCTGTGGCGGAGGAAATTGTAGGCTGAAGTTGTGCCATCCATTAAGAGTTTTGTCATCCTGAGCGAAGCGAAGGATCTGCATTTTGCGGCCAACTGCAGATCCCTCGCTTCGCTCGGGATGACAATGATGTAAAAGGAAATCGATATGACAAGAAAGTAGAGCAATCATGACCGACACCCGCGTACCCCTGCGTCACATCCTCGCTACCATCGCCTATCGCGGAGCGAAAGCGGTTCGCAATGCTGGGCCGAGCTTTGCCGACTATCGCGCTGCAGAAACTTCACGCACGCCGGCGAAAATTCTCGCGCACATCGGCGACCTGATGGACTGGGGCCTCGCCATGTCCGAAGGCCGCCGCGAATGGCACGATTCCGCTCCGCTGGCGTGGGAAAAAGAATGCGAGCGCTTCTTCACCGCCTTGAAAAAGTTTGACGACTACCTGGCGTCGGAAAAGCCGCTCGAAGTTTCCGCCGAAAAATTGTTTCAGAGCGCGCTCGCCGACGCGCTCACCCACATTGGCCAGATCGCGATGCTTCGGCGGATGGCGGGCGTCCCCATAAAGGGCGAGAACTATTACGTAGCCGAAATCACCGTCGGACGCGTCGGCGCGGATCAGGCGGCGCCGCGCAAGGAATTTGACTAGAAACGTCTCGTTCTTGTCCTTGGTCTGAGGGTCGGGACTGAGTAAAATAGCGGGAAAGCGGCCTTTGCAAAGGCGCACAGGAGACTCAATGGCTTCCGGCGAAACGGCAACCGCGGTCACGAGCACGATTCCGCAACTTCCCAACCACAAAGTCAAGATCAAGAAGACGGGCCAGCGTGCCTGCAACGAGAAAAACGACAAGGGCAAGTTCTGCGGCGGACATCTGAAGCGCTGGTTTTACACCGTCGACGTGGTCGAACAGGAGTGCGGCTGCGTGGAGAAAGCCTGGGGGCCGGACGCCGAAGTATATCGCTGCGAAAATTGTCAGACGCTCTACCTGCCCAGTCCCAAAGATCCGCGTGGGGTGAACGTCGCGGGGAGAGGCCAGCTTTCGGTGTTCGGGCTCACGGTTCCTCCCAAGGAAGAGAAAAAGGCGTAGAGAACGCGGCTTGCTGCGTGTACGGCTTTTCTTCCCCCTGTAGAGACGGGGCTTGCCCCGTCTCCGCTTGTGGGGCGGGTTCCAACGGCATGGCTGAAGCCATGCGCCCGCAAGGCAATTCGGGAGCCGGAGGGGTGCCGGCGCTGCCTGTGAACATTTCTGAACTCATCTACGACTGGAATCTTCTGTATCCGAAGTCGCTGCATCCGTCGGGACCGGTGCGCCTGACCGATGAAACGCTGCGCGACGGCTTGCAATCGCCTTCCGTCCGCGATCCTTCCATCGAACAGAAAATCGAAATCCTGCACCTGATGGAATCGCTCGGCATTCACTCGCTCGATCTCGGGCTTCCCGGAGCGGGTCCACGCGCGGTCGAGCACGTGACGGCGCTGGCGCGCGAAATCGTCGCCCACAAAATGAAGATCACGGCGAACTGCGCCGCGCGCACCCACGTGAACGACATTCGCCCCATCGCCGAGATTGTGCAGAAAACCGGCCTCCCCATCGAGGTGGCTGCGTTTCTTGGAACCAGCCCCATCCGGCGCTACACGGAGGGCTGGAGTGGCGACTTCCTTCTTCAAACCACCGAAAAGGCCGTGCAATACGCGGTTTCGCTTGGCCTCGAAGTCATGTATGTCACCGAAGACACCACGCGCTGCGATCCGGAAACAGTGAAGCAGCTGAACTCGGCGGCCATCAACTGCGGCGCGCACGCTCTGGTGCTCTGCGACACCGCCGGACACGCTACACCCATGGGGACGGTGGCGCTGGTGAAGTTCGTGCTTGAACAAGTGGTCAAGCCTTGCGGTGAAAAAATTCGCGTCGACTGGCACGGGCACTGCGACCGGGGGTTGGCAACCGCCAACGCCATGGCGGCTTTGGTGGCGGGCGCGGATTGCGTGCATGCAACCGCGCTCGGCATCGGGGAGCGCGTCGGCAACACGCAGATGGACCAGATGCTGGTCAACCTGAAGCTCATGGGCATTGCGCCGTGGGACCGGCAGGACCTGACCAAACTCAAGCGTTACTGCGAGGCCGTATCCGCCGCCACCGGCGTTCCGATTCCGGCGAACTATCCGGTGGTTGGAGAGGACGCGTTCCGCACCGCCACCGGCGTTCACGCCGCTGCCGCCATCAAAGCGTATAAGAAAAAGGATATAGAACTGGCGAACGCCGTCTATTCCGGAGTGCCCTCGCACTACTTCGGCCTGGAACAGATCATCGACATCGGCCCGATGAGCGGGAAATCAAATGTTCTTTTCTGGCTGGAGCGCCGCGGCCTGCCGGTGAACGATGAGGTAGTCGAGCGCATCTTCAAGTGCGCCAAGTCGAGCGACCACACCCTGAGCGAAGGTGAAATCCTGGAGTGCGTGCAAGCCGCGCGTTGAGTCTCTCTTGTAGAGACGGGGCTTGCCCCGTCTTGGCGGCGGGAGACGCGGCGAGCCGCGTCTCTACAGGAAACGGAACGCCTTAACTCGCCGCACTCAGTCCGCCACTACGGCTTCTTTCCGCGCGTTTTTCAGCACTGCCAGGCCCTTCTCCAGATCGGCGATCAGGTCCTCGACATGTTCAAGGCCCACGGACAGCCGGATCATCTGCTCGGTCACGCCCATCTTTTTCCGCAGGTCGGGAGCAATCATGGCGTGCGAGGTCAGCACCGGAATGGTCACCAGCGAATCCACTCCGCCGAGGCTCGGCGCCAGGGTAAATAGATTCAGCGCCTCGGCCACGCGGCAGGCGTCGGCGCCGCTGCCTTCCACCTCGAA